>JACCDS010069403.1_pt1 | contig 56800 bp, 51 predicted proteins | sample 7446441 | NCBI WGS metagenome assembly JACCDS01 (sample SAMN15323445, study PRJNA562643) | freshwater metagenome | isolation source: river surface water | place: USA:Blue River Watershed | collected 2017-08-17 | reverse complement strand
GAATTGTTGCGCTGCTGAAAGTCGGCCCAGGTAAAGTCGTTGTCCTTGGTTTCGGGCATCGTCGCGGTCAGCACGTAGCGCAGCACGTCCTGCTGGCCAGGGAAGTCCGCCAAGTACTCGTGCAGCCACACGGCCCAGTTGCGTGAGGTCGAAAGCTTCTGACCCTCGAGGTTCAAAAATTCGTTGGCCGGAACCTGGTCGGGCAAAATGTAGCCACCGTGCTGCATCAAAATCGCCGGGAAAATCACGCAGTGAAAGACGATGTTGTCCTTGCCGATGAAGTGCACCAGGCGGGTCGACGGGTCCTTCCACCAGGTTTCCCACTGGTCGCCCATGAGCTCTTGGGTGGCCGTGATGTAGCCGAGGGGGGCGTCAAACCACACGTACAGCACCTTGCCTTCGGCGCCTTCGACCGGCACGGGCACGCCCCAGTCCAGGTCGCGCGTCATCGAGCGGGGCTGCAGGCCGTCGCCGGCGTCGAGCCAGCTCAGCGTCTGGCCGTAGACGTTGGGCTTCCATTCAGGATGCGAGGTGATGTAGCGGCGCAGGTCGTCTGACAGCTTGTCGAGCGGCAAAAACCAGTTGGTGGTGGGCTTGAGCACAGGCGTGGCACCGCTCAGCGTCGACCGCGGATTGATGAGGTCGGTCGGATTCAGCGTCGCACCGCACTTTTCGCACTGGTCCCCGTAGGCCGCGTCGTGGCTGCAGCGCGGGCAGGTTCCGGTAATGTAGCGGTCGGCCAAAAACTGCTGCGCCTCAGGGTCAAAGTACTGGTCAGTCTGGCGTGCCTCAAAAACACCCTTGTCGTACAGTGTTTTAAAGAATTCGGACGCCACCTGCTTGTGGCGGTCGCTGCTGGTCCGCGAATAGTGGTCAAAGGCGATTCCAAAGTCAGCGAGGGCGTCGCGCATCACGACGTGGTAGCGGTCGACGATTTCGCGCGGAGTCACCCCCTCTTTGCGCGCCTTCATGGTGATGGCCATTCCGTGCTCGTCAGATCCGCACACGAAGGCAACCTCGTCGCCTTTTAAGCGTTTAAAACGAACATAAATATCTGATGGCAGGTAGCAACCCGCCAGGTGGCCCAAGTGGATGGGACCGTTCGCGTACGGCAGTGCGGCCGTGACCAAAGTGCGCTTGAATTCTGACGCCATATCTGCAAAGGTAAACTACCTTGGGGGCCGCTATGCTGCGCATTCCTGCCTTCCTTAAGCCCGGCGACCAGATCGCTTTGGTCAGTCCAAGCCGCTTTGCGGAACCCGAGCAAATCATCTCCGCCCAAACGTTTGCAGCCGCGCACGGTTGGGAACTTGTATTGGCCCCTGGCTTGGGCGATTCCGACGGTCAATTGGGCGGAACCGACGACGCCCGAGCCGCCCAGATCAATTGGGCGTTGGCACAGCCGTCGGTGCGTGCACTTTGGGGTGTTCGGGGAGGGTACGGAGCCGTGCGCGCAGTCGACCTCGTCGACTGGTCCCTGCTCGACCGCGATCCCAAATGGCTCGTGGGATTCAGCGACTTCACGGTGCTTCTCAGCGAAACGTTTTCGCGCGGAGTCGCCTCGATGCACGGTCCAATGTCCATTCAGCTCGCTCGAAACGCCACGCCCGACTCGTTTCAAGCGCTTGCCGACGCCTGGAACGGATCCCCCTGGACACTCAGCGGCCGCACCAAAGCACCCGACTTCAGCGTGAGCGCCCCCCTTGTCGGCGGAAACCTCTCTGTCCTCTACAGTCTTTTGGGTTCTCGAAGCTTTCCTGACCTGCGCGGCTGCATCCTCGCCCTCGAAGACCTCGACGAGTACCACTACCACCTCGACCGCATGATGCAGGCCCTACGCCGTGCGGGTATTTTCGACGGCGTGCGCGCCGTCGTGGCTGGCGACTTCAGTGACCTCAAAGACCACGAACGCCCCTTCGGACGCTCTTGGTCCCAAATCCTTCGCGAGGCGGTTCCTATTGAGGTTCCCGTCATTGAGCACCTTGGTTTTGGCCACGAGAACCGTAATCTTACGTTTATCCACGGCTTGCCGCACGCCCTCGCCGCAACTTCGGGGCATGCCACACTCCGACCCCTCCTACCCTAACGCCGCAGTACCCGCCAATCCGTTAGTTCGGGCACTGGCCCCTTCCGCACGACGTTCCCGAGGCCTTGAAGCTGAAGACGCCGCCCTCACCTACTACACCGCTCAAGGCTACACACTTATGGGGCGCAATTGGCGCCACCATCACTTTGAGGTGGACCTCATTCTTGCGGTACCCGGTGGCGGAACCTTAGTTGCCGTCGAAGTCAAGTTTCAGTCACGCCTCACCGACTTCGCCCCTTGGAACCGACCCCAACTTCAACGCATCCAGCGCGCAGCCGCAGCCTTTGGCCGATCCTACCGGCATCAGGAATCCTGGCGCATCGATCTCGTGCGCTGCCACGGGAATCCCGTTCGAGTCGTCGAGGTTCGCGAAAACGGGTGGGTCGGTTTTTAGCTGCTGGTTACTTGTGGCCCTTCGCGCCTTCGGCGCTCGGGCTAAAGCGCTTCGCGCTAGGGCCCCTTCGGGGCTAAGGCTGCATCGTAGCTAAATCCACTGTGCGGCCACCAGTAGCTAGAACCAGGCACCACATTGCCCAACAGCCAACGAGCCAACCGGGCCAACGAGCTAAATTGCCAAAACACTACCTTTGTACCGTGAATTCACGCAAACCACGGCCTAGCGACGCACCAGGTGCGCCCAAGCCCAAGCCCGCTGCGAAGCGGCCTGCCGCACGAAGTGAACGTCCTGACTCTGAAGGGTCTGGTGACGCTCAGCGACGCGCATCCGCTCGCCCCAGCAACCGAAGTTTTGACCGCGCTCCACGCGGAGACCGCCCATCCGGCGACCGTCCCCCACGCGCTGACCGCCCCTACGGCGACCGTCCCCCACGAGCTGACCGCCCATTCGGCGATCGTCCCCCACGTACTGACCGTCCGTACGGCGACCGTCCGCCACGCGCTGACCGTCCTTTCGGCGATCGTCCCCCACGTACTGACCGTCCGTACGGAGACCGTCCCCCACGCGCTGACCGCCCCTACGGAGACCGCCCCGCGCGCCCCAGCACACCCGGTGGCGCATTCAAAACGTTTGGGCCTAAAAAGGAATTCCGTGCCAATGACGGCCGTGGCGCACGTCCGAGCCGTCCAATGGGCCCACAAACCAACGAGCCAACGAGCCAATCTCAGCCAACCTTGCCAACCGGCCAACAGCCCTACGAACCCTGGAACATGGAAGGGCTTGGTCCCAAGCACTTTAGCGGCGACGGCCGAATCCACCCCAAGTACGGAACCGACGGCTACGAGCGCAAATCGGGTTTCGCAAATACAGGATTCCGCAAACAGCCAACCGGCCGTCCCAAATTCAAGACCGCCGAGGAATATGCGCCTGACAGCGACACGATGCGCCTCAACCGATACCTCGCCCACGCAGGCATTTGCTCGCGCCGCGAGGCAGACGACCTGATCGCCCAGGGACTGGTCACCATCAACGGACAGGTGGTTACTGAAATGGGCTATAAGGTGGCTCCGGGCGACGAAGTCCGCTACGCCGGCGAACGCCTTAAAAGCGAGCGCAAAGTCTATGTGCTGCTGAATAAGCCCAAAGGATTTATCACGACCGTAGACGACGAGCGCGCCCGCAAAACTGTGATGGATCTGGTTAGTAAAGCGTGCCGCGAGCGCATTTACCCTGTGGGCCGCCTTGACCGCGGAACCACCGGAGTGCTTCTGCTCACCAACGACGGCGCGATGGCCAAAAAGCTGACGCATCCGAGCCACGGAGCCCACAAAATCTACCATGTGACGCTGGACAAACCTTTTAGTCCGACCGATGCCGACAAACTCAGGCGCGGAATCACCCTCGACGACGGCCCCGTAGCTGTCGACAAGCTTGAAATGCCTGATCCAGAGAATCCGTACGAAGTAGGCGTCGAAATCCACGTGGGTCGCAACCGCATTGTGCGGCGCATGTTTGGTGCCCTCGGTTACGAGGTGGTCAAACTGGACCGCACGGTATTTGCAGGACTCACCAAGAAGAACCTTTCGCGCGGCGAGTACCGACTGCTGAACGAGAAAGAAATATCCTTCCTCAAAATCCTGCAGTAAATGCACCGAGCCTTCCGCATCCTCCTATGGGTTTTGGCCGTCCTGACGGCGGCCCTAGGCGGATTGGCGGGCTACGTGTACACCCACCAGGACGAGCTGAAAGCCCAAATGCTTGGCGCGGTCAACGAGCGCCTCAACATCCCGGTGCAGATTGGGGGGCTCGAGGTGGACCTCTGGGGCCAGTTTCCCGACGTCTCGCTGCGCTTCGACCGCGTGCTGGTTCCGGACCCACAGATTCCGACCGACAGCCTCGCCTATGCCGCGTCAGTCTACGCTCAGTTTGACCTTTTTAAGGCCATTCGCGGAACCTACATTTTGCAGCGCATCACCCTGAGCGACGGCCGCCTCAAGCTGCGCTGGAACAAAGACGGCACGAACAACTACGGCATCTTTAAAGAGGATTCAAGCGAAACCGCTCAAGCTGCGGTCCAACTCGACGGCGTCACGATACTCAATACAAAAATCACGTTGAGCGGCCATGGAAACCCTCCGTGGTCGCAGACGTTGATCGCAGAACGCGTCCGGGCACGGGGCAAGCTCGACGCCGACGCCTTCGCGGCCGAACTGGACTGGGAACTTTGGGTGCCGAACCTCGCGGCCCGCCCGATTCGTATCGAAGGCGAAGCCGAAATGAACGGAGGCGATGGCGTGTTTGCGGTTCCGCGCGGAGCCCTCAACGTCGCCGGTTGGCCCCTCGACCTCAACGGCGAACTGCGCAACGGCCAAGGCCAATGGAACCTCTCGGCAGACGACCTGGACGTCGCAAAAGTGATTGCGCTGATTCCGGCGGCACTGCTCCCGGACCCTGAAACGCTTCAGCTCGAGGGCAAAGTCAGCCTCACGGCCAAAGCCGTTACCACCACCCAGGGCAGCCGACTCGTCGCCGACGCTACGTGGACCAACGGAGGCCTCACCTCGGGGGCTTTTAACTTTAGCGGAATCTCTGCCCAGATCCACGCCGACAACGGAGCCCAAGCGCGCGCCGCAAGCACCGTACTGAGCATCGACATCAAAGAATCCCAAAGCACTGAAGGTCAAGTGACCGGACGCCTCACTCTCGCCAACCTCGACGCCCCCGACCTCGAATTTGCCGGCAATGCAACGGTGGGCATCGCCGAATTCCTTCGGTGGATCAGCATCAGCACCTGGGACGAGGCCACCGGGTCGGCCCGCGGAACCCTGGGCTTCAAGCAGCACTATGCCAGTCTTGAAGAGCTTGGAAACCAAGGCGTTTGGGGCGGAATGTGGTCCGGAACCCTCGCCCTCAGTCCCGGCCGCTGGAGACCCCAGGGCAACACCCTGGCCCTCGAAGTCCGCGGCGGCGAACTTGATTTGCTTGGCCAAGACCTCGGACTCCGCAGCCTCAAAATTGCCGTTGGCCAGTCCGACGCCACCGTTTCAGGCCGCATCCGCAACGCCCTCAACGACCTCGGAATGGCGCACGACCTTCAGGTGACGTCGCAGCAACTCAATGCGGGGCAACTCGCCGATTCCGAAGTGTGGAACGGACTCTGGACCGGACCTGCAGACCCCAACGACCCCGAATTCAACGACCCCTACCGGGTCGAGCTGCGCGCCGGACGCGTCCACTACGAAGACCTGCACCTCAGCAACGTTCAAAGCCTCATCGTGGGACGCGGCCTCAACTTCAGCTTTCAAAACACCGCTGCCGACCTTGGCGGGGGCCAAATCCGCGGCCGTGGCGACTGGACCGCTGCCCAGCCCGACGGGGGTCACTTGAGTACCGAGCTTCAGTTTGCCCGGGTGCGGCTGAGCACCCTGCTTCGCGAAGTCAACAACTTCAACCAGACGAGTATTACCGCGTCCAACGTCGACGGTGTGCTCGACGCCACCGCCGCCATCCAGTTGGATTTTGACAAAAACTACGACTGGGTTCCGTCAAGCCTGATTGCCGAAATCCAGTTCAACCTCGAGGGCGGACGCCTTCGCGACATCAGCGCCCTGCAGCAGCTCGCCCGCTTCGCCGAAGTCGAAGACCTCAAAGACGTGCGCTTTGCCCCGGTGCGCAACACCATTTACATCTCGCAGCAGCGCGTCCTCATACCTGAAATGCTCCTTGAAAACAATGCCTTACAGCTGAAGGTGGCCGGAACCCACGGATTCGACCAAGTCGTCGACTACCGATTCCAACTGCAGCTCCGCGAACTCCTCGGAGGCAAAAAACCCAAGCGGAGCCGGGACCTCGATGCCTACATCACCGAGGAGTCGACCCGCGGCCCGGTGTGGGTTCCAATACGAGCCACTGGCCCCATCGACAAGCTCAGCATCAAACTCGACGGACAAACCCTCAAACAGGACGTTAAAACCTCGGTTACCCAGGACTGGAACAAGCAGGCCTCTGAGGTGAAAAACGCCGTGAAACCCACAGAATACCAGAGTGTTGCCCCCGAAAAGAAGTATCAGTTCGAGTGGGACGATTCCGACACAGGCACCAGCCGTTCGATCAACGAGCCGGATCGTTCGCGCACCCAATTCCCCCGACTTCGCCGCAAGGGGGGTGGTGGGTAAAAATTCCGTCTATATTTGCCTCTAATTATGCGCCGAATTCTCGTTGCCCTTCTGATCGCTCTTGCCGCACCTGTCGTGGGTCAAACGCTTCCTACGCCTTCTGAGGTGTGCGGAGTTTTTGCTCCCAATGCCTTCACGCCCAACCGCGACAACACCAACGACTTCTTTGGCGTCGTGGTTTCAGAGGCCTGCGAAATGGTCACCTACGGACTCCGCGTGTTCGACCGCTACGGTCGCCTCGTCTTTGAGAGCACCGATCCGCGCGACCGCTGGGACGGCAACTACAACGGCCGCGCCATGAAAGAGGGCACCTACCTCTGGCAGCTTAACGCGACCTACGTCGATCCCGACGGCACCAACCAGGTTCGCCTCTCTGAGCAAGGTTCGGTCGTCCTCATCCGCTAATCACATGGCGTTCAGGCTGTTTAGCCTAATCCTCATCACATTTTTTTGGAGCTTTTCGGCCGCGGAACCTCGCGTGCCCTCGCCCCTATCCATCGAATGCCGCGTCGAACCCTCGGAGTGGTCCAAGCGCTCTAAAAATTCCGCTTGGCTCATCTCGCTACGCCGCACCGACGGAACCCCCATCGAAGAGCTAGTCATCACCGCCACGAGCAACCCCCAAGTTCTCAAGCTCGGCGACCGCCCCTCGGGAACCTACATCGTCGCCGCCTACTTTGACACAAACGGCAACCGCAAGCTCGACCGCGGCGTCTTCACCAACCCGACAGAGCCCTACGCATTCAGCAACAACGCCCGGAACCGCTTCAGCGAACCGGACCTCAGCGCACAGCGCTTCACCCACCCCGGGCCCTTGCAAAAGCTGACGCTAAAGCCGGCGTTTTAGCACGATTGGCAAGGATGGCTGAGATTAGCTCGTTGGCTTTTTGCGCTTCGCGCTAGGGCCGCTGCGCGGCTGGGGCTGCTACGCAGCTAAATTCTCTAAGCGGCTGGAGCTGCTATGCATCTAAACTCTCTAAACGGATATTTTGGTCAATGATCTGAAATTCTGACACATATCCATTTAGCGTATTGAGAGAAAAAGTAAAATCCGGTTATAACCGAATGCTTAGCGGCGCTTTGAGGAATTGCCGCAACAAGTGCCTAATTACCAGCTAGATGCGAGCTAACGAGCTACGCTCAGCTAACCTTGCCAAAGGGCTAGCCGACCAAAAACGAATTGACCGCCTCTTGGAACGCCTTAGGTTGTTCTGCGTGAACCCAGTGGCCGGCGCCCGCGATGCTCTCAAGCTGGGCTGACGGAAAGTGCTTTAGGATGCCCTCCCAGTCTTCGTCACGGATGTAGTTACTGGCAAGGCCGCGCACAAAAAGGACGGCTCCGACGAACTGATCGAGCGGCCCAAGGGGCTTGCCGATGCGGTCCATGCTGGCTTCGAGCACGGGAAGGTTGCACTTCCAGGCGAGCTGCTTTTCGTCGTTCCACTCGAGGTTTTTGAGCAAAAACTGGCGAATTCCCCAATCGGGAAGGTCTACTTCGAGGGCGCGGTCGGCCTCGGTGCGCGAACCAAGTTCCGCCAAATTGAGGCGGCGCATCGCATCGAGAATGAATTGATGGTGCGGCGGGTACGCACGGGGCGCAATGTCGACGACGACCATGCGCTCCACCCAGCTCGGGTAGCGGACGGCGAGCTCCATCGCGACTTTTCCGCCCATCGAGTGGCCGAGCCATGCCACGGGACCTTGGCCAAAGTGGGCCTCGGCGTAGGCAACGGCATCTTCGACCATTTCGGCGTAGCTGTGGCTGGCGGTGTGGGGCGAGCGGCCGTGGTTTCGCTGGTCGACCAGGTGCACCTCGAATCCGAGATCAGCCCACGAACGAGCGTGCGTGGCCCAGTTGTCGCCCATTCCGAGAAATCCGTGAAGTACGACGAGCGGACGGCCCGTTCCGACAATTTTGCGTTCGAGGACTACCGACATAATTCCGATCTTAGGTTAAAATCCCTTGCCTTGGGCGCCCAACTCCAGCTGGTAGCGGTAGCGTTGGATGCTGTTTTCGAGCCCGTAGTAGAGCGCATCGGCGATCAAGGCGTGACCAATCGACACCTCGTCGAGCTGGGGCAGCGATGCGGCAAAAAAGGCAAGGTTTTCAGCACTGAGGTCATGGCCGGCGTTCACGCCCAATCCGAGCGACGCAGCAAAGGCCGCGGATTCTGAGTACGGAGCGACCACGGCGGACCGAAGGCGTTCAAAACCAGCATTATCGCCCTCGGCGCGCAGCGCGAGGGCTGCGTCGTAGCCCTTGGCGTAGACCTCGGTGTAGAGTTCGATACGGTCTGCTCCCACGGCGCGAGCACCCTCAATACGGGCGGCGTCGCACTCGATAAAGAGCGAAGTTCGGATTCCGGCCGCGCGAAACTCGGCAACCACTTCACGGAGCAGCCCCGCGTGCCCCAACGTATCCCAACCCGCGTTGGACGTACGCACGTCTGGACCGTCTGGAACCAACGTAACCTGTTCGGGCGCACATTCCAGCACTAAATCAATGAAGTCGCGGCTTGGGTAGCCCTCGATGTTGTACTCGGTGTGCACCACGGCGCGAAGGGCGCGGGCGTCCGCATAGCGAATGTGGCGCTCGTCGGGGCGAGGATGCACGGTAATTCCCTCAGCTCCAAACTCTTGGGCGCGACGGGCAGCCAAAAGCACATCAGGAATCTGACCCCCGCGGCTGTTGCGCAGCGTCGCGATTTTATTGATGTTGACCGACAGGCGGGCGGGGCGAAGGATTGCCATACTCCAAAGGTTTTGAAACGTTTGGTAAAGGTCGCGCAGCCGTTTAGAAATTCGTACTTACGTTTGACCTATGTTTTGGGACGACCTTTTGACCACTGAACGCCCCGAGGGCCAAAGCCTTTGGCCCGTCGCAAACCCTTCGGGTCGCTACTTGGGTATGGCGGCGGCAGACGGAAGCGTCTCAGAACTGCGCCCGTTCTACTCGGGCCAGCACCCCGTGGATGCGCTCAATCTTATGGCCGAGCTCCGCACAGACTGCCTGGCGGTTGTTGATCAAGACATGCAACTCATTGGCGGCCTGAGCGCGGCTCGCCTCACCCAATGGATGGGCGCTCAGTGGTGCTTTGAGCTCCCCGGCAGTAGCGTGTGGCTGCGCGGACCGCACACGGTAAGCGGAAGCTGGATCCAAGCCCTCGAAGAAGAAGGCTACCGCGTGGTTGCCCTGGCCACCGACTTCGACGCGACCGCGGTCCAGTTCGGAACCTGGATCCGCCTCGACCAGCCCGACCCCACGGCCGCCGTAGAAACCCTCGAACGCCTCGGCGCGACCGTACTTGGCGCCTACCCTCCGGGGCGCCGTCACGACGACGCCCAAGACAACTTGGACCACCTCATTCACTACCTCAACCTCTAAGCCATGGCCCGCATAGCGATCTACGGAAAACGCGTGCCCGACGAAGCCCAGCCCTTTGTCGAGCGAACCCTGGCCTCGCTGCGCGAAGAAGGCTGTGAAGTCACCATGTACCGCGGCTTTCAGAACCGCCTCAACGAGAGCTGGAACCTCGGCCTCGACCTGCCCGAATACACTTCTGCCGAAGCACTTCAAGCGCTTAATCCGGACTTTTTACTCGTAATTGGCGGCGACGGAACCTTGCTCGACGCCACCTCGCAGGTGGGGCGAAGCGGAATTCCGCTCATCGGACTCAACACCGGACGGCTCGGATTTTTGGCCAATATTACCCGAGACGAAGCCCCCACTGCACTCAAACGCATACTGCAGGGCGCCTACCGCATCGAAGAGCGCTTCACCCTTCAGGCCTCGACCGACGGACCCGAGCTGCTCGACCCCAACTTTGCCCTCAACGAAATCGCCGTGAGCCGCAAGGGCACGACCAGCATGATTTCGGTGCACGTGCACCTCGACGGCCAGTTTCTGAACACCTATTGGGCCGACGGACTACTCATCAGCACTCCGACCGGATCGACCGGCTACAACTTGAGTTGCGGCGGACCCATTTTGATGCCCCAATCGCCCAACTTCATCATTACGCCGATCGCGCCGCACAATTTAACGGTGCGTCCGCTCGTTATTCCCAACGATGGCGTACTTGAACTTCGAATTGAAGCCCGCGAAGGCAACTACCTCTGCTCGCTGGACTCCCGCGTCTTCACGCTGGATGTCGGAACTACCTTGCGCATCCAGCAAGCCGACTTCAAGTTTCGACTGGTTCAGACCGAGGTTCAGGACTTTCCGACCACCCTGCGCAACAAGCTGCTCTGGGGGCTCGACCGCCGCAACTAGCCCTCGGCAAAGACCGTATCTTTGCGGGCTTATGCGCCGCGCCCTCTTGATTTACACCCTGTTGATGTCCCTCGGGGCGGGTGCACAGCACAGCCAAGACCTCAGTATTTCGTGGGGCGGAATCGGGTTTCGCGGAGACGTTGGGCCCACCTGGACCCCTCCCACCCAAGGCAGCGCCCTGACCCTGGGCTACCGATTCCAGGGCCACCCGCACTACGCGGTGCGCGTCGTAGCCGAGCAAGGAGAATTCACCGCCTCAGACGTCAGCAGCGGCCGCAGCGACCGCGAAGCGCGCGGAATCACCGTTCGCACCCAAACCCAAAGCGCCTGGGCTCTCGGTGAGGTCACGTTTTTGCCGGTGCGCATCCCCTCATTTCGGTTTCAGCACACCCCCTACGTATTCAGCGGCCTCGGCGTGACATCCTACAACCCCCAAGGCCAGTACCAGGGCGAATGGATGGACCTGCGCCCCCTAGCTACCGAGGGCCAAGGCCTGACCGGTAGCGGAACCACTCCGTACGGATCGCGCGCCCTCAGCGTGCCCCTCGGACTGGGCTGGCGCGCCCACCTCGGGCCCTGGCTCATGGCTCAGGCTGAAGTTCAGTGGACCTGGGTCCGCAGCGACTACCTCGACGACGTTTCGGGCAACTACGCCGACGCTGAAGCGGTTCGCGCAGCCCACGGAGACGCCGCAGCCTACTTCGCAGACCCCACCGAGCGCCAGCTCACTGGGTATGCTCGGGGACAATCCGACCAAAATGACGGTTGGTTACGCGCCAACATCGGGTTAGGTTTGCATTTAGAAAAATTTTGGGAAACTTGCGCCGCATTCCTTAACTAATGAAACAGATTCCGCAGCACGTCGCGATTATCATGGACGGCAACGGCCGTTGGGCCAAAAAGCAGGGCTTTGCCACCCGTGTGCGCGGCCATGAGATCGGTGTAGAGGCCCTGCGTCGCGCAGCGACGGGTGCGGCGGAACTCGGAATCCGCTACCTCACCGTCTATGCCTTTTCTGAAGAGAACTGGCAGCGCCCCAAGGCCGAAGTGGACGCGCTGATGAACATTCTCATGACCAGCTTGAGCAAAGAGCTCCCGGTGCTGCAAGAAAACGGCATTCGCCTGCACGCCATCGGCAACCTTGATGCCCTGCCCGCCAAGGCACGCCGCCAACTTGACGCCACGCGCGAAGCCACCGCTGGCAACGAGCGAATGGTGCTCACACTGGCGCTCAGCTACGGCAGCCGCCAAGAAATACTAAGGGCCGTGCACAGCCTTGCGAGGCGTTCAGCCAATGGCGAACTTCAGCCTGAAGCGATCACCGAGGCCGACATTGCCCAATCGCTGTGGACCCACGACCTTCCGGACCCCGAATTAGTAATCCGAACGAGCGGCGAACAGCGCATCTCAAACTTTCTCTTGTGGCAGATTTCGTACGCAGAATTCGTCTTCTTGCCCGTACTTTGGCCTGATTTTTCGAAGGAAGACCTGGTCGAAGCGCTCGAGCAGTACGCCGGACGCGAACGCCGCCTTGGAAAAACCAGCGAACAACTCACCGCATGATGCGCAGCAAATCCCTCGTCCTGGCCGCCCTCGTGGCCCTCGCCAGCCCGTTGTGGGCGCAGATGCCCGCAGTTCCAACTGTCGAAGTCACCGCCGGGATTGACTACGAAATCGGCGGAATTCTCGTCACAGGCGCCGACGAACTCGACCCAGCCATGGTGACGCTGCTCAGTGGACTCCGCGTGGGCGACGTGGTTCAGTTCCCCTCAGAAAAAGTTTCGTCAGCAATCCGAAACCTCTGGAAGCAAGAACTTTTTGAAGACGTCCAGCTCTTTATTACGGCGCGCAACGGCGGGGTCGTCTACCTCGAATTCCGCCTCAAGACCTTGCCCAAATTGAGCAAGTACTACTTTGAAGGCATCAGCAAATCGCGTCAGGATGCGCTGCGCGAGAAACTGGGATTGAGCCGCGGAACCATTGTCTCGTCCAACCTCTTGCGCACCGCCGAAGCCACAATTCGCAAGCACTTTGTCGAGAAGGGATACCCTGACGCACGGGCCAAACTCACGGCACTTCCCGACACCGAATTTGTGCAGGCCGTCATTGTCAAGGTTGAGGTTGAGCCCGGGCCCCGCTTGCGCATTGACGACATTGTGTTTACCGGAAATTCCGCCCTCAAAAGCGGAAAACTGCGCCGCGCCATGGACGAGCTGCACCGCTTGCGCTGGTGGAACATTTTTCAGTCCGCCAAGTACCTCGAAGACAAGCTCGAAGGCGAGCGCGCCCTCATCGTCGAGGCCTACAACCACGCCGGCTACCGAGACGCCCGAATTGTGCGCGACACCGTCTACCGCATCGACGTCAAGGACAAGCCTCGGATCCGCATCGAATTCTCGATCGAAGAGGGACGCCCCTACTACTACCGAAGTGTGCGCTTTTTGGGTAATTCGAAGTACGACAATGCCACCCTTCAAAGCATTCTCAAGATTGAGGCAGGCGACCGCTACGACTCCAAACTGCTTGCCACTCGGGTCAACGGTGATCCTAACGGCAACGACATTTCGTCGCTGTACCTCAACAACGGATACCTGTTTAGCAACGTGATTCCGGTCGAAGCCCGCGTCGAAAACGATTCGATCGACCTCGAAATCCGCATTCGCGAAGGCCGCCCCGCCACCGTGCGCAAAGTGACGGTGATGGGCAACGACCGTACTAACGACCACGTGATTTACCGCGAAATCCGCACCCGTCCGGGCGACCTCTTTTCAAAGGCCGACATCCAGCGAACCATTCGCGAACTGGGTCAGTTGGGCTACTTTGACCCGCGCTCAATCAACATCACGCCCAATCCCGACCCAATGACGGGCAGTGTAGACCTTGAATACACGGTCGCCGAGCAGTCGACCAGTCAGCTCGAGCTTCAGGGCGGATGGGGTGCCAACATGGTCATCGGAACCGCCGGCTTGAACTTTAACAACTTCAGCGCGCGCAACCTCTTCAACAAGAAGGCGTGGCGTCCACTTCCCTCGGGCGACGGGCAAACAATCAACATTCGGGCGCAGAGCAACGGAACCTTCTTCTCATCGTACAACTTCAGCTTCACCGAGCCCTGGTTGGGCGGCAAGAAGCCGAACTCAGTCACGTTCACGGCCTACCACAACCGCATGAACATGTCAGGGCGCACAGACAGCACGGCCCAGCGCATCAACATCACAGGTATTACACTCGGTCAGGGCCTTCGACTGAAGTGGCCCGACGACTACTTCACCCTGTACCATGCAATCGACTACCGTCGCTTTGACATCAACAACTACCCCTTTGGAACAGGCATGTTCACCTCGGGTATCGCCAATTCAATTGCCTACAACTTCACACTGCGCCGCGACAACCGCGACCTGCCCATCTTTCCGACCCGCGGATCTAGCCTTTCGTTCAACGTCGAGGCGACGCCGCCTATTTCGCTGCTCGACGGACGCGACTACAGCAAGCTGACCGCCAACGAGAAGTATAAGTTCATTGAGTACTACAAGTTCAAGTTCTCAGGAGACTACTACGTGCAGCTCGCCAAGAATTTGGTGGTGCGCAGCTACGGCGAGTTCGGATTCCTCGGGTCGTACAACAAGGACTACGGTCTGCCTCCGTTTGAGCGCTTCTACATGGGTGGCGACGGACTTCAGAACTTCGTGCTTGACGGACGCGAAATCATCGGTCTGCGCGGCTACACCAACTTTAGCTTGACGCCTACCGGCGGCGGAGCCCTGTACAACAAGTTCACTTCAGAGCTTCGCTACCTGATTTCGCCCAACCCTTCTGCCCAAATTTTTGTGCTTGGATTCGTAGAGGCCGGCAACAACTACCTGAATTTCTCGGACTACCAGCCCTTTGAACTCAAGCGTTCAGCCGGTGTGGGGCTGCGCATCTTTATGCCGATGTTTGGCCTGCTCGGTGTCGACCTCGGCCACGGTTTTGACCCCATGCCCGGACAGATTAACCCGTCGGGGTGGCAGACCCACTTTGTCCTCGGCCAGCAGTTTTAATTCGTGATGCGCCGCCTACTCTTTGTCCTCGGAATCATTGCTTCACTGGCCGTTTCGGCCCAGCGCATGGGCTATGTAGATACCCAGGCCCTGCTGAAGCGCCACCCCATGTACGTTCAAGCCCAGGCCGAAGTCGAGCGCTTGAACAACCAGTACCACGGCGAGGTCCAGTCCCTTTTTGACGACGCGGATGCCCTTCGCGGCCAGCTCGAAGCCGAGCGGGTACTCTTGACAACCGGAATGATCACCGAGCGCGAAAAGCTCATTTCGAACACCCTCGACAGCGCCAAAGCGCGCCAAATGCGCTACTTTGCCCCCGAGGGTACGCTCTTTGCCAAACGAGAAGAGTTGGTCGCACCCATTCAGTCCCAAATCGCCGGAGCAATCCGCGAAGTAGCCCGCCGTAAGAAGCTGGACTTTGTCTTTGACAAAGGCAGCAACCTCGCGGTGGTCTACGCCAACGAATCTCTTGACATCACCAACGAAGTCCTGCAGCAGCTTGGCTTTTAACTCCCTACCTTTGCCCTTATGAAAAAGATCGCTCTCATTGCCGCCCTCGTGCTCGCCAGCGCAGCTTCCGCACAGTCTATCGTCGCCCACGTGAATGTCGACAGCCTTTTGGTGCAAATGCCCGAGTACAAGCTAGCCCAAGAGGCCCTTCAGGCCGAGCAAGCCAAGTTTGAGTCCGAGGCCAAAGAAATGAACGCCGAACTCGAGAAAGGCGCCCAGGCCCTTCAGGCCAATGCCGCGACGTGGACCGAGCTCCGCCAGCGCCAAGAGCAGACCCGCCTTCAGGAGATGTACAACAACATCCAAGAGTACATGCAGGGCGCCCAAGGCCAGCTGCAGCAAAAAGAGATCGAGCTCATCACCCCGGTGCTTGAGAAGCTTCAGAACGCGATCAACGCCGTTGCCGAGACCAAGAAGGTGTCCTACGTGCTGGACGCGTCGCAAAGCAAGGGCCAAGTGATTTTTGCCAAGGGCGGAATGAACCTCGGCCCCGATGTTCGCGCCTACCTGGCCAAGTAATGTCCGCCCCGGTGGACGGGCCCATTGGGCTCTTTGATTCGGGTGTCGGCGGACTAACCGTCGCCCGTGCACTAGCCGATCGCCTCCCGGGTGAGCGGCTTCTTTATTTTGGCGACACCGCCCACCTGCCGTACGGAGACAAATCACCCGAGGCCATTCGCGGATACAGCCTGGCCATCGCACAGCATTTGGTCGACCTTGGCGCCAAAGCCATCGTCGTGGCCTGCAATTCCGCCTCGTCAGTGGCCTATGAAGCGCTCGTGGAGGCGCTCACCGTTCCCGTATTCAACGTCATCGATCCAGTCGTCGCCGAGGTCGCGCGCCTTGGTGTACATCGCGTCGGAATCTGGGGCACCAAAGCCACCATTAAGTCGGGCGTGTTTCCGGCCAAACTGGCGGAATCAGCTCCGGACGCTGCCGTGCGTGCCTGGGCGACCCCCCTGCTGGTTCCGGTAATTGAAGAGAATATTTTGCAGGGCCCCATCCTTGACGCCGTGATTGACGGCTATGCGCGCCCAACTGAAGCCGAGGACGTGGACGCCCTTGTGCTGGCCTGCACCCACTACCCGATTGTCGCGGCACAGATTGGTCAGCGTATGGGCCGCGAGGTTGCCCTGCTCTCGACACCCCAAATTGTGGCAGAACACGTTGCGTTGGAGCTTGGAGCCCATGGCCTGCTCAGTGATGCGGTCGCGCCTACGGCTCCGCACCAGTTTGTGGTGAGCGACTATACTCCGGCTTTTGAAGCGATCGCCCAGCAGTTCTTTGGCGAAGCCATTGCCCTGCGCGAAGACCACCTCTGGGGTTAGGCCGAACGCCGGGCGACGATTCTGCGGTACTGAATTTCGCCGTTGTTCAACCGCTCGTACAGCTGAGAGCCCACGTTGCCGGCGAACTCGGTGAACATTCCGCGCAACCAAAACGGAACCCGCTTTTTGATCAATGCCTTTTTGGTCGGTTCGTCCCGCTCTATGGCCGTGACCACATTCGGCGAAATATCCACGTTTTCGAGAAGCTCCAAGCCCGCTTCGTTGAGCCACTGGTAGAGCAAATCCCAGTTCCAAAGCGCTCTGACATCCACGAGGTAGAGCGACCCGCCGGGGCGCAGCACCCGTACCACTTCGCGCAGGAACTGGGCCTGGTCCCGATAGGCATGGCAGGATTCCACATTGAGCACTACATCAAATGACTCAGACTCAAAGGGCATATCCATGCTGTTGCCTTCGATGTAGCGGGCCGGAGTTCCCGCATGGTTCTTCTGGCAAAACGCGATCGCCGAGGCTGCAAAATCCAGTCCGGTTGCCGTTGCCGTATGCATGGTCTCGGCCACGTGCCGCAAGCCACCCCCGCGACCCGAACCTACCTCAAGTACATCTTTGCCCGCAACCTGAGCCCGCCCCGCGAGGTAGTGGTACATCGCCCGAGAACGCCACTGAAACTGCTGCTCGTCGAGGGTTCCGAATTGGTAGCGCTCGGCATCACTGGGTTCGTAGCCGTAGTTCATGAACCACCAGTCCGCGTCAGGAAGCACTTTGGGAAACGTTTCGTACGCGAGCTTCCACAGGCGCTCGCGGAGTCCGTCCGACGAGCGCACTAGTTTAAACAAAATGGTTCCGAGCATAGGATAGGCTTTGATGCTCAGAAAGATACTTCGATTTATTTAGGTCGTCGCTGCAAAAACCGCATCGCAGGCGCCCCTCTTAGGCAAAATCTGCTAGCCCAAATCCGCCGCGATCTTAGCCGACAGCAGGCAAAGCGGAATTCCGCCCCCGGGGTGCGCGCTGCCGCCCACAAAAAAGAGGTTGGGAATCTGGCGGTGGAAGTTGGGGTGGCGCAAGAAGGCCGCCATCGCGTTGTTGCTGGAGGCGCCATAGAGGGCTCCGCGGTCACTGCCGGTGCGCGCCTGGATGGTCGGCGGGTCGAGTACCTCTTCGACCTCGATCAATGGGGCCACGTCGACGCCCAGCGCCCGCTCAATCTTGGCGAGTACTGAGGCCCTCGCTTTCGCGCGCCACGCCGCCCAATCCTGACCGTGGTCGGCCGGAGCATTGATCATGACAAACCAGTTTTCGCCTCCGGACGGTGCCTCGCCCTCGAGGTCCTTGCTCGTGATGTGGATGTAGACGGTCGGGTCGTCGTGGAGCGTTTTGTGCGTGAACAGGTCGCGGAATTCTGCCTCGTAGTCGTTGGCAAAGAGAATGTTGTGCAGGTTGAGCTCGGGGAACTCGCGCCGCACACCCCAGTAAAAAATCAGGGCCGACGAGGAGCGTTCCTGGCTAAGGGTCTTTTCGGGGGCCTTGAGGTCGGGGAGCAGACGGCGGTAGGTCGGCGTGACGTCCATGTTGCTGACCACGACGGTGGCGGGGAGCTCGGTTCCGCCCGCCTGAATACCTGTGGCGCGGCGGCCATTGACGCAGATGCGCTCGACGCGCTGGCCGTAGTGAAACTGAACGCCCTGGCGCTCGGCAAGTGCAACGAGCGATTCGGTTATGGCCACCATTCCGCCGTAGGGAACGAAGGTTCCGAAGCCAAATTCAAGGTGCGGAATCATCGCCAGCGTGCCCGGAGCCTGGTAGGGCGTCGAGCCGTTGTAGGTCGCAAAGCGGTCAAAGAGCTGCACCATTTTGGGGCTGCGAAAGCGCCGGGCGTGCACCTCGTGCATGGTTTGGGTCAGCTTGAGGCTCGGCACGGCAGCCAACGCCGGCAGGGCGTCGCGCCGCAGATAGGTCGATGCTTTGTGCAGGGAGCGCTCCAAAAACAGCCCCTTGGTGGCCTCGTACTGGCGGCGGGCCAGGTCGAGGTGGGCACGCACGTTGTGGGCGGGCTCTCCAAGGACGCGCTCGGCCTCTACGGCAAACTCTGATGGGTCGCTGTGGGCGGTCAGGCGGGTTCCGTCGTCCCAGAAGTAGCGGCACTCTTCGGTCTTTTTGAGGTAGTTGAAGTGGTCGCGGGGGTTCTCGCCGCAGAGGGTGAAGAGCTCGTCGACCAAGAACGGCAGGGTGAACAGCGACGGACCCGCGTCGAAGCGGTAGTCGCCGAGCTGGAACTGGCTGAGCTTGCCGCCCGGGTAGGTGTTGGCCTCGTGGACGTGCACCGCATAGCCCTTTCGGGCCCAGCGGATGGCTGAGGCGATTCCGGCGATTCCGGCGCCGACTATGCGCGCGGTGGGTTGCTGTGCTTCCATTGGTCGATGGCGCGGCGAACGCTGCCGTGCACCAGTAGCAACGCGCGGGCCTCAGAATCGTTCAGTCCGGTGCCCTCAGCGACCATGCGCGCGCCGCGCTCCACGAGTTTGTGGTTGCTCAGCTGCATGTCGACCATGCGCGAGCCCTGGACGCGACCCAGGCGGATCATGACCGTGGTGGTCAGCATGTTGAGCAGGAGCTTTTGGGCAGTTCCGGATTTCATGCGGGTGCTGCCGGTCACGAATTCGGGGCCGACTACGGCCACGACCGGGAATTCCGCGGCGGCGGCGACGGCGGAGTCGGGGTTGCAGACGATGCAGCCGGTCAGGCAGCCGGCGGCGCGGGCTTTCTGAAGTCCACCCACCACGTAGGGGGTGCGTCCGCTGGCGGCAATTCCCACGACGGTGTCAAGGGGCTCGATGCGGTGCTCCTGTAGGTCGATCCATGCTTGATCGGGGTCGTCTTCGGCGAATTCCACGGCTTTGCGGATCGCGCCGTCGCCCCCGGCGATGATTCCGACGACCATTCCGTGCGGAACCCCGTAGGTCGGCGGGCATTCAGAGGCGTCGACGATGCCCAGGCGGCCTGAGGTTCCGGCTCCGATGTAGAAGAGGCGTCCACCCTGCTGCATGCGCGGCACGAGCTGCTCGACCAACGCCTCGAGTGCGGGGATGGCCTCGGCCACGGCGTCGGGCACGCGGCGGTCTTCGGCGTTAATGCCCTCGAGGAGCTGGCGCACCGACCAGGTCTCGAGGTGGTCGTGGTTGCTGGGGCTTTCGGTAATCATAGCCTTAAATCTAGTGCTTGTGCAGTACCGCAACATAGTAGCCGTCGCTGTGCGGGTGCTCGGGGGTGATGCGGACTTCTTCGCGGAGTTCGTAGGCGCCGCCCTGCTCGTCGAGAAAGCGGCGGACCTGGTCTTCGTTTTCGCTGCGCAGAATGCTGCAGGTGGCGTACACGAGGGTTCCGCCCGACTGAAGCGCCTCAGAATAGTCGCGCAAAATGCCGTACTGCGTTTCGCGGGTGCGCTCGAGGTGCTCGGGCTGAAGCTTCCACTTGGTGTCGACGTCGCGGCGGATGACGCCGGTTCCGCTGCAGGGCACGTCGAGCAGCATTTTGTTGGCCCAGCCCGCGTGGCGCTGCACGTCGCGGGGTGAGCGAATGAGTTCGGTCCGGAGGCCATTGACGCCCGCACGCAAGGCGCGCTTTTCAGCTTCGCCGAGCTTGTAGGCCTCGACGTCCATGCAGCGAATTTCAGCGCGGTTGCCCGCGAGGGCTGCTGCGTGAAGGGCCTTGCCTCCTGCCCCACTGCATCCGTCGAGAATTCGGTCGCCAGGTTGGGGGTCTAGGTAGGCGGCAATGCGCTGCGATCCGCCGTCGTGCACCTCGTACCAGCCGTCCTTGAAGCTCTCGAGGTGCTGCAGGCGTGGACGCTTGGCCAAAACCAGGGCGTCGGGGGCCACGTCGCTGAGTTCTGCAGCCACGCCTTCGGCGGTAAGGCGTTCGAGCACGGCGTCGCGCGTCGTCTTAAGGGTATTGGCGCGAAGCACGACGTGGGCAGGTCGGTTGAGGGCGGTGGCAAGCGCCGGCCAGTCTGAACCGAGTTCAGCCGCGGCGCGCTCGGCAAACCAAGGCGCGTAGCTCTGGGCCAGGGCGACGTCGAGGTCTGCGGGCACGTTCATGCCCTCAGTGCGCCAGGTCCAGTAGGTGTCAAAGAGTTCTTTGAGCTGCTTGCGCTTGACAACGGGTTCAGACCCGTGGAGGTGCCACAACAGACCCCACCATCGCACGAGTTCATAGCTGTGCTCGGCCACAAAGGCTCGATCGCGCGCACCCCAGCGCTTGTTGGCGCGCAAAACTTGGTCAACCACGCGGTCGGCATAGAGGCGCTGGCCAAAGGTCCGCTCGAGGACTTCGAGCACCCCAGCGACGAGGTTGGGGTGCGGAATCACGATTTTTGAGATTGAAGCGCGTACAATTCGGCGTACAGACCCGGTTGCTGCACGAGCTCGCTGTGGCTGCCCTGCTGGACTACCTGGCCGTTGTCGAGCACGATGATGCGGTCAGCCAGGTGGACACAGCTGAGGCGCTGGGTGATGAGCACAGCGGTCATCCCCTCAAGACGCGCCTTGAGGTTGCTGAGAATAGTCACCTCGGTTTCAGTATCTACTGCGCTCAACGCATCATCAAAGAGCAGAACAGGCGGGTGCTTCATCAGCGCCCGAGCAATGCTCACGCGCTGCTTTTGTCCGCCCGAAAGGGTCACGCCGCGTTCGCCCACAATCGTGTCGAACCCTTGCGGAAACCCGCGAATGTCATCAGCTACGTCGGCGAGTTCAGCTTGGCGCTCGACTTCAGCCCGGTCGGCGTTGAGGCTGCCGAATGCGATGTTGTCGGCGATCGAATCGCTGAAGAGAAAGGGATCCTGAGGCACGGTTCCGACCGAAGCCCGAAGGGCCTGAACGTCCCACTGGCGCAGATCTACGCCGTCAAGTAGCACGCGCCCCGAGGTCGGATCCATGAGGCGGTTCATGAGTCCCACGAGGCTGGATTTGCCTGAGCCCGTGCGCCCCACCACCACGACCGTCTCGCCAGGATGCACCGTGAACGACACATTGTGAAGGGCTTGAATTCCGCTATCGGGATAGGTGTACGAAACGTTTTCAAACGTCCAGGCTCCCTGAACCGATGCATTGTGGGCCCCCTCAGGCGTCGCGACCGCTGGAACCACCGTCAAAAAGTCGTTGATGCGCTCCATCGAGGCCTCGGCGCGCTGAATCAGGCTCATCACCCATCCGATGCTGGCAATGGGCCAGGTCAAAAGGCCCACGTAGTACACAAATTCCGCGATGACACCGGGGCTGAGGCGACCCTCGATAACGCCCTCACCGCCGATCCACACCGTCAGTACCGTACTTAGTCCCACGAGCATCATCATGAGCGGCGCGAACAGGGCATTGACGCGGTAAAGCCCGCGGTTGAGCGCATAGCTCTGGGCCGCGCTCTCGGCGTAGCGCTCGGTTTGTTCAGATTCAAGGCTGTAGACTTTGAGCACGCGGACGCCGCTAAAGGTCTCTTGGGCGAGCGTACTAATGGCGGACTGCTGCTCCTGGACGGCGTGGCTTCGCTGGTTAATGAGCGTCGAAACCCGATAAATGGCCCATACAAGCACGGGCATCGGAGCCAGTGTAATCCAGCTCAACTTCGGGTCCACCTGAAACATAAACACCAGGGTGAGTCCCGTCGAAAAGGCCGTGTTAATGGTGTACATGACCCCTGGGCCGAGGTACATGCGCACCCGGCTGACGTCTTCGCTGATGCGGTTCATCAAGTCTCCCGTGGCGTTGCGGCGGTAAAACGTTTGGTCTAGCGCCTGGTAGTGGTCGTAGATGTCGTTTTTGAGGTCAAATTCAATGCGGCGCGACATGACAATCAGGGTCTGGCGCATGAGAAAGGTAAATGCTCCGCGCAGGGCACTCAGCAGCAGAATCAAGGCAGAATATCCGAGGAGCGAGCGCATCAAGACCCCTGAGTCGCTCTGCAGACGCAGGGCTTCAGATACCGTATCAAATGCTTGGCGGATGTAAATGGCCGGGTAGACCGAGAATACCGCCGACGCAATTACGAAGGCCACGCCGCCCAGCAGGTGCCAGGGGTAGCGCAGAAAGTAAGGGTTAAGGGACCATAGAGCACGCACGAGGCAAAGGTACGGCCGGCGCGACCGGCGTCTTGGCCTCGTGGCCGCAATCTACTAGCGAATAAAGGGGTCGCTGAACCGGTCGTCAATCGCAAGCGCCGGGTCGTCTAAGGTGCGCAAAAAGGCCACCAGGGATGCCTTTTGGGCAACTGTGAAGTTGGGCTGAATCGGCTGGCCGTCGGGGCCGCGAAGCTGCGGACTCAAATTGGGATGGTTGTTCACGCCCGTACTGTAGTGGTCAATGACCTGCTCCAACGTAGCAAATCGCCCGTCGTGCATGTAGGGTCCGCGGCCGCTGAGGTTGCGCAGTGACGGAACTTTAAACAGGCCGAGCTGTCCTTGGTTACCGGTGATTCCGCCGACGCCCGGGTCGGTGGAAGTCGCGTCAAGTCCGTTGTTTCGCGGCCCAGGGGCAGTAAAGGCCTCGGTACCGTGGCAGGTTACGCACGCACCGGGCGCAGGCGGACCTCCTCCGGGCGCCACCCCAAAAAACAACGCTTTGCCCTGGTTTTCTTGGGCGGTAAAGTTGGGGAAGGGCGCCACCGGACCCGCGACTTGGGCACGGCCGTCGTCGTAGCGCGAACGGTAGCTCATAATGCTTCGCACGAACTGAGCCAGGGCCTGGCGTATCCTCAGCTCAGTGATTTCAGTCGAACCAAAGGCCTGTTCAAACAGGGGTGCATAATAAGGCTGGGCTTGAATGCGCGCCAAAAGGCTGTCGGTGCTCAGTCCCATTTCGGTCGGATCCTGAACGGGCATAAGTACCTGATCTTCGAGGGAAGCCGCCCGTTCATCCCAAAAAAAGGATCCGTTGGTATAAAACCGCGCATTGGTCAAGCCCATTGAATGCCGACCCGTACGGCCGCCCGCGAAGCCACGGCTGAATTGGGCACTGTCTCCAAAGCCACGGTCCTGATGGTGGCAGCTCGCGCACGAGGTTGTCCTGTTGGCGCTCAGTGCGCGCTCGTAAAAAAGAACGCGACCCAATGTGGCGCCTTCGTCAGTGACCGGGTTGTTCATCGGCGTGTTGTCGGCCGCGAGCACGTTGGGCTGGGTAAAGTGTGCAGGTAGGTCCGGAGTGTAGGCATACGGCTGGTCTGGCAAGCGCAGGTAGGCAGCAATCGGATCCACGGGTTCCGGACGGCAGGCCACGGCGGCGGCGGCTAAACCGAGGGCAAAGAGCTTATTCATAATGGGTAGATGCCCAAAATGTACAAAGGTTTAACGACTTTGTACCTTTAGGCCATGTTTTCGGCACCGTCCCAACCCGTTATCGCCGTCGTAGGTCTTGGCTACGTCGGGCTTCCCCTTGCTTTGGCCCTTTCGCGCGAATTCCGCGTGCTCGGATTTGACATCAATGCGGCGCGTGTGGCGGAACTCAACCGGGGCGAAGACCATACGCTCGAGGCCGACCCAGCCGAGCTCGCGGAAGCACTGCAGCGCGGCCTAAGTTTTAGCGCCGAGACGTCTGCCTTGGGCGAGGCCAATGTGTACATCGTGACGGTTCCGACACCGATTGACCAGTTTAAGGCCCCGGACCTCAAGCCATTGTTGGCTGCTTCGGCGACCATCGGAGCCGTGCTCAAGGCCGGCGACGTCGTCATTTACGAGTCCACTACGTACCCGGGCTGCACCGAAGAGGACTGTGTTCCCGTCCTCGAGCGGGAATCCAGACTAAAATTCAACATCGACTTTTACTGCGGATACAGCCCCGAGCGCATCAATCCCGGTGACAAGGTCAATACGCTTGAAACGATTAAAAAAGTCACCAGCGGAAGCTCGCCCGAGGCCGCAGAATTTGTTGACGGCATCTACCGCCGTATCGTCAAAGCCGGAACCCACCTCGCGCCAAGCATCAAAGTGGCCGAGGCCTCGAAAGCCATCGAAAACGCCCAACGCGACGTAAACATTTCGTTTGTCAACGAGCTCGCCCTCATTTTTGACCGCTTGAATATCGACACCCGCGACGTGCTTGAGGCCGCCGGAACCAAGTGGAACTTCTTGAAGTACAGCCCCGGCCTCGTAGGCGGGCACTGCATTGGAGTCGATCCCTACTACCTTGCCCACAAAGCCCAAAGTGTAGGCTACCACCCCCAGGTGATTTTGAGCGGACGCCGCGTCAACGATTCCATGGGAATGTTTGTCGCCAACAAAGTGGTCAAGCTCATGATTGGCAACGGCCTCGCTGTGCACGGTAGCAAAGCGCTGGTGCTGGGCGTGACCTTTAAAGAGAACTGCCCCGACATTCGCAACACCCGCGTTGTCGACATCGTCGCTGAACTCCAGCAGTTCGGAATACACGTCGATGTCTTTGATCCATGGGCCGACCCCGCAGAGGTGCAGCACGAGTACGGAATTCAGCTCGCCGACGCCCCTGGCCATGGCTACCACGCCGTAGTCCTGGCGGTCGCCCACGAACAATTTACCTCGCTCCGCCGCGACCAACTTGGTCTGCTTGACGACGGAATCATCTTTGACACCAAAGCCCTCTGGCCTCGAGAGATGGTGGACGGTCGGCTTTAGCCAATTGGCAAGGTTGGCTGAGATTAGCTCGTTGGCTTTTTGCGCTTCGCACTAGGGCCGCTGCGCGACCAAGGCTGCTGCGCGGCTAGATTCTCCAAACGGCTATTTTGTCCAATGAATTGATTTATTGGCACATAGCCGTTTCGGCCTCTGAGAGAAAAAGTAAAATCCGGTTATAACCGAACAGCGGGTCGCTAGCAACTAGTAACCAGTGACCATAGTCGCGCCCATCAGGTTTGCAGCACCCCCGGGTTGTAGGCCCGCTCAATCGGAGCCTGATTTGCGGCCTCAATTCCCATAGAAAGCACAGTGCGCGTATCGAGTGGGTCAATGATGGCGTCGATCCAGAGGCGGGCGGCCGCGTAGTAGGGACTCATTTGGTCGTCGTATCGGGCGCGGATGCGCTGCAGCAATTCCTGCTCCGCCTCGGGCGTGAGGTCGGGCGTGCGCGATTTCTCGATTTGCAGGAGCACCTTGGCGGCCTGGTCGCCCCCCATTACCGCAATTTTGGCGGTGGGCCACGCGACGATGAGGCGCGGATCGTAGGCTTTTCCGCACATCGCGTAGTTGCCGGCTCCGAACGAGTGGCCCGTGATCACCGTGAATTTGGGAACCACGCTGTTGGCGACGGCATTGACCATTTTGGCGCCGTCCTTGATGATTCCGCCGTGCTCAGAGCGCGAGCCGACCATGAATCCGGTCACATCTTGAAGGAAGATGAGCGGAATCTTTTTCTGGTTGCAGTTGGCGATGAATCGGGCGGCCTTGTCGGCGCTGTCGGAGTAAATCACTCCGCCAATCTGCATTTCGCCCTTGCCGGACTTGACCACCTGGCGCTCGTTCGCGACGATTCCAACCGCCCATCCGTCGATGCGGGCATAGGTGGTGATAATGGTCTTGCCGTAGTCGGCCTTGTACTCGATCATCGAGTCGGCATCGACCAGGCATTCAAGCAGCGCACGCACAGGGTACGGCTTGCCGTCGACCGGCATGCGCTCGTATACTTTTTCGGGGGCCACTGCCGGAGCCTGCGGCGCCACCCGGTCGTACCCCGCAGTAGGGCGCTCACCCAACTTATCCACGAGGCCGCGCATGAGCCGCAGCGCGTCGTCATCGTCCTTGGCCTTGTAGTCGCACACCCCGCTTATTTGGGTATGGGTAGTGGCTCCGCCAAGGGTTTCGTTGTCAATTTCTTCGCCCACCGCCGCTTTAACGAGGTAGCTGCCTGCCAGAAAGATGCTGCCGGTGCCTTCGACGATGATCGATTCGTCGCTCATGATGGGCAAGTAGGCTCCGCCGGCGACGCAGGACCCCATTACGGCTGCCAATTGCGGAATTCCGAGGCTGCTCATCACCGCGTTGTTGCGAAAAATCCGCCCAAAGTGCTCCTTATCAGGAAAAATCTCGTCCTGCATCGGCAGGTAGACGCCCGCGGAATCCACCAGGTACAAAATGGGAATGCGGTTTTCCATCGCGATCTCTTGGGCGCGAAGGTTCTTTTTGCCGGACATCGGAAACCATGCGCCGGCCTTGACCGTGGGGTCGTTGGCGACCACCATGCAGGTGCGGCCTGCGATGCGGCCAAGAACGACCACCACTCCAGCCGAGGGACACCCCCCGTGCTCGGCATACATTCCGTCGGCGGCAAACGCACCAATTTCAACTTGGGGGGTATCGGAATCGAGCAAACGCTTCACTCGCTCGCGGGCACTTAGCTTTCCTTGTTCGGCGAGTTTCTCGAGTCGCTTTTTGCCTCCACCGAGCGCGACTTCGCTCCAACGGCGGTGGCACTCAGCCACTAAGAGTTTGAGTTCGTCTGCGTTGCGTTCCGTTTTAAGGTCGAGGGCCATGTGTGGTTTGGATTCAGGGTGTGCACCCGAAGTTAGGCCCAAATCAAGCCAACAAAAAACCCTGCCGCAGCAAACTGCGGCAGGGTTTAACTCCGACCCAAGTTACTAACCTCGGCCTCGACCGCGGCCACGGTGACGTTCGTGAGCGACATGACGTTCACCGCGCTCACCCCGTGCACCAATTGCTTCGAGAATGTCCCTATACAGGTCTTGGTTAGATCCACGGTTGATCTGAATCACCCCCGAACTGTCGGCAACGGCATCAGCAAAGTCGACCCCATCGAGAGTTCCGGCTACGTCCAGAAATACGGTGAAGTTTGAAACGGTATTGGCGTCAATGGCAAACCCCGCACTGTCAGCGCGGTAGCAAATGTGAAGCGGGTGGGTCACGTTCAGTACAAACGGAACCCCATCTTTCGCTCCTGAAACATAGAGTGAACTTGTGTCCTGGTTGGCTCCGTGCCCAAGGTGAACAGAAATTCCACGGTACAAACCTGCCGCAATACCCGCAGTTGGAATCGCCGGAGTCGAGCTGCCCGTGAGAAGGTCTACATAAAAAGGTCCTTGAACGTCCACGTTAGCAATGGCCGTATCCATGTCGCTCGCAAATAGTTTAAATCCGTGTACTTGAGCTTTTGCTTCGGTAACGGTGGTCACTTGAGTTTTTCCGGAACGCGCCGTCGCGGCGGCACTTAAGTCAAGCATGTAGGCTGCTTCAAATCCAGAAGGAATTTCAGGCCCGCACGAGGCGAGCACTGCGGTGCCGAGAATGGCAAAAATGTACTTGTTCATAATGCTGGTTTTTACTGAATAATTCGGAATAACCGTGCCAAAATGAATATTTTTAGCGCCAAACACGTAATTTTTTTCTCAAGCGCTACCTGTAGCTCTTGAAATCACGTCCGTCAATTGGAAAGGTACCACTCTGCAACGCGCGCCCAAAGCTCGTCTTCGTTCGGAACCGCGTCGCTGAGGTAGAGCATCACGCGAATTCCGCCTGGAATTTTTTGGTAGAGAAGCGCGTCCGGCTTGCCGTCGCCCATGAGGTCGCCGCTCCAGAACACTTCGGGCGGGCACGACGACAGCGAGTCGACCACAGTGGCCAAAGTGTCCAGCTGCGCCCAGTTGCGGTCGCCCATCCGATGGCCGAGAATGAGTTGGTAGTCGCGCAGCTCAGGGCATTCGGCGCCCACGCCCTGCACGGACCCAGTGGCGAACAGTACGAAGTTGCCGCGGTACATTTTGTCGCGAGCAGTAATTGACCCAAGGTCGGCTTGACCCCCCGGCATTAGCACGGCAAACCCTTCTCGCACCAACCCTAAGTCGGCGCTGTCGAGGCGCACGGGGCTTCCAAATAAGAAATGGCTGCCTTGCTCACGGTTCGTGCGAATGTCGAACTCGAGTCCGCCACTTCCAGAAGGGAACTCGCTCAGCTCAGCCTTGACCCGCACGGGGCGCAGCTTCCACACCCCCTCGGCATCGTAGATTCCGTACCAGTAGAGCGACAAATCCAAACCGCGAATGTCGCCGGTGTAGTTAAACGCCTCTGTAGCCACTTGGTAGCGCCGTTGCTTGATGGCCTCGACACGCTTGCGGACTTCGCCGACAGGGCCGCCCTCTTCAAGCCAAACCAGCAGCGAATCGCGCTTCATTCCCATCGGAGTGCGAAGCATGCGCCCGGTAAGGCTGTCAGCTGGCCAGGTCCAAGTGCGGGCAACCCATTCAATTCGAATTAACTGGTTGTCGCTCAGCTGGTCCCAACGCTCGGCACGGTCCGCGCGAACGGCTGCGGTATCCACGGTCTGCGCCCCCAGGCCAAAGGCCAGCGAGAAGCACGAAACCAGAAACCATCCACGCACCGCCTTTAGGCTTTGTTGCGTTTGCGGTACCAGTCCCAGCCGTAGTAAAGCGCTACGAGGACGGCAAACGGAATCAGGTAGCTGCGCGGCTTGCCCTCGCCGTGCACCACGGTAAATAGGCGATCCTTGCGGATTTTATCGAGTCCGCTCACGAAGGAATCCATGCTCCAAAAAATGAATACCGGTTTGCCCACGACGTGGTCTTCGGGTACAAAACCCCAGTAGCGGCTGTCCCAGGAGTTGTGGCGGTTGTCGCCCATCATCCAGTAGTAGTCCATCTCAAAGGTGTAGCTCGTGGCGGGCGAGCCGTCCAGTAGGTATCGGTCGCCGTTCGGGCCCTGCTCGCGCACCAACTCATGCCCCTCGTAGGCATTGATGGCGTGCTCGTACTTCAGGTAGCTGTCGTAGTTGAGCTCGATGGTGGCTCCCTTGGACGGAATCCAAAGTGGCCCATAGTTATCTCGCGTCCAGGCATATACCACCGTGTCGCTGTGGCCGCCCATGGGGTTCGGGAACATCAGGGCTCCGCCCACAAAATTCGCGTAGTACCACTGCAGGGCCTCGGGGGTTCCGGCCGTGAACGTAGTGTCACCAGCCAACGCATCCATCACAAACATCGTGTCAAGGTTGGGCATTGTGGCGAAGTCGGCCAAGGACTCGTTCGGAATCGTCACCACGTACTCGGTCTCGGTAATCTGCAGAACGTCGCTGACGTTTTGGTTGTTGACCGTCATGTTGGTGACGTAGTTGATGTCAAAATCCTTTTTGAGCTGGCGCGCGCTGAACCCTTGGCCCGGAAGCGTACGGACGTAGTAGCTGAACTGTGCGTTGCTCCGCTCGGGGAACTCTACCGCCTTGCGGTCCACGTAGACTTGGCCGTGGCGCACCTCGAGCGTGTCGCCCGGAACCCCCATGCAGCGCTTCACATAGTGGTCCTTCTTGTCGGCAGGGCGACCCGGGTCTTGAGGAAAGTTGAACACTACGGCATCTCCGCGCTCCACGCTGGCAAGGCCAGGTAGGCGCAGGTAGGGCAATTGGATCCACGTAAGGTAGCTCGGCACATTGGCAAACGGTACCACGTTGTGCATCAGCGGAATACTCAGGGGCGTATTCGGCATGCGTAGGCCGTAGGCCACCTTGCTCACCACGAGGTAGTCGCCCACCATCAGCGACTTTTCCATCGACGAGGTCGGAATGTTAAACGCTTCAAACGTCATCATTCGGATGGTTCCGGCAGCGACCACCGCCCACAGCACGTGGTTCACCCACAGGGGCATGCGGCGGCGAATCTCGTCGTTGCTGCGGGTTCCGCGCTCGAGCTTGGCCGTATAGTTGAGGTACCCCAGGTAAAGTCCGCCCGTGGCTGCCGTCAAAAAAATATGCTTGTTTTGGCGAAAGCCGAACATGTGCAGCGTTTCGTAGGCCAGCACCAAGGCCATCGCGTTGTCGACGACGGGGATGTAGGCCAAAATCGTCCACCACCAGGGTCGGTCAGCGACTTGGGTCCACACGTAGGTGCGGTACACGGGCACGAAGGCTTTCCATGTGGGAATTCCGGCCGCCTTAAAAAAGCGCCAGGTAATCGCGGCTCCGTAGAGGTTTAAAAGCAGGTAGTACAGTAGGTATTCCATAATCGCTTAAATCGCTTTATTCGCTTAACGCGGCTCTTCTGCACCAGGCTTGAGCCAGGACGCGTAGATTCCGTAGTTTTTGGCAATGCGCTCCACCTCGCCCGCCATGAGTTCGGGCGTGATGTCCTTGACTTTTTTGGCCGGAACACCCGCGAACACCGAACCGGCCGGCACATGCGTGCCTTCGGTCAGTACCGCACCCGCCGCGACGATGCTGCCCGACTCGACGACGCAGCGGTCCATGACGATGGCGCCCATTCCGATGAGGACCCGATCGTGCAGCGTGCAGCCGTGCACTGTCGCACCGTGGCCAATGCTCACTTGGTTGCCAATCGTGGTTCCGTGCTTTTGGTAGGTTCCGTGAATGACCGCGCCGTCTTGAATGTTGACCTCGTTGCCGATGCGAATGAAGTTCACGTCGCCGCGGACCACCGCGTTGAACCAAATGGAGCAGCCCTCGCCCATCGAAACATCGCCCACCACGGTACAGTTAGGCGCCAAAAACGTCGACTCGGGAATCTGGGGATGTAGCCCGCGTACGGGCAAAATCAGGGGTTCCATGCCCGAATTTACGCCGGAACGACGTCGTCGACTAGCGTAGGCAGCATGCGCTGCAAAATGTTCTTGATTCCCTGCTGAAGCGTAAGGGTGCTCGAAGGGCAACCCGCACAGGCGCCTTGGAGTTGGACTTTCACAATTTTGTTCTCGTAGCCCGCGAACACGATGTTGCCACCGTCTTGGGCCACCGCAGGCTTGACGTACTCTTCAAGAATCTCGATGATGCGGGCCTCGATTCCGTCCTCGGCGTAGGCTGCAACATCGTCCGACGCGTCCGCGTTGGCGACAGCCTTCGGGGCTGGAACCGCTGTCAGCACTGCCTTGCCCTCTTGAATGTGCGCCAAGATGAACTGACGAAGTTCTTGGGTCACGGCGTCCCATTCGACCACGTTGAACTTCTCGACCGCAATGAAATTCGTCGAGATGAACACGTTCTTGACGAACGGAAAATTGAACAGCGCCGCGGCAAGCGGGCTGATTTGGGCCTCTTCAATGTTGGCGAATTCCACGTGGTCGACGTCGATCAGGCGCTTGTTGGCCACGAACTTCATCACCCCGGGATTCGGCGTCATTTCGGCATAAACGGATACGGGTACGCGCTGAATTTCCATAGGATTGCAAAGGTACGACTTGGTACCTTTGGGGCTTGAATAATTCACATACCGTGCCGCACATGCTGTCCCGCGTCAATCCGACCCAAACCACGGCCTGGAAGGCCCTCGAAGCCCACGCCGCCGCCACTTCTGACCGCCACCTTCGCGACCTTTTTGCCGCCGACCCGGCCCGTTTTGACCGCATGCACGTGCGCCTTGAAGACCTGCTCCTGTTTGACTACGCCAAGCACCGCGTGGACGAGACGACGCTTGACCTTTTGGCGCAGCTCTTCGACGAATGCGGAGTAGCCGAGGGCTTTCGCGCCCAACTCAGCGGGGCCGCCATCAATGAAACCGAGGGACGCGCGGTGCTCCACACCGCGCTCCGCTCCAGCTCAACCGAAGCCCTGTTAGTCGACGGCGTCGACGTGCGGCCCCTGATCGCCCGAGAACGCGACCGTATGCTCGACTTCGCTGAAGCGGTCCGCAAGGGCGACGTCCGGTCCGCATCCGGAGAAAAATTCAAGCACGTCGTCAACATCGGCATCGGCGGAAGCGACCTCGGCCCTCGCATGGCCGTCGAAGCCCTCAAACCGTTTGCCCACCGCGGAATCCAGCTGCACTTCGTCGCCAACGTCGACGGCGCCGACCTGCACGAAACCTTACAGCTCGTGGATCCCGCACGCACCCTGTTCCTGGTGGCGTCCAAGACCTTCACGACCCAAGAAACCATGGCCAACGCCGAGGCCGCTCGCACGTGGCTCGTACAGCACCTTGGCGACCCCGCGGTAGTGGCCGCCCACTTCGCCGCCCTGAGCACCAACCTCGCCAAAGTCGAGGCCTTCGGCATCAACCCTGAGCGCACGTTCGGATTCTGGGATTGGGTCGGTGGCCGCTACAGCGTGTGGAGCAGCATTGGGCTTCCGCTCGCCATTGCCATTGGGGCTGACGGCTTCCGCCAGTTTTTGGCCGGCGCCGAGCGCATCGACCGCCACGCCGCCGAAGCGCCGTTCCGCCAGAACATTCCTTGGCTCATGGCCGCCCTCGGCGTGTGGTACCGCAACTTTCTGGGAGCCGCGACCCACGCCGTGCTCCCGTACGACCAGTACCTGCATCGGTTCGCCGCGTTTCTGCAGCAAATGGATATGGAATCCAACGGAAAGTACCTCGATCGCAGCGGCCAGCGCGTAACCTATGCCACCGGCCCGGTCGTCTGGGGAGAACCCGGCACCAATGGACAGCACGCTTTTTACCAGCTCATTCACCAGGGTACAGAACTGATTCCGAGCGACTTCATCGCGTCGGTAGTTCCGCAGCACCCGCTGCACGCGCACCACGCCAAACTGCTGAGTAATTTTTTAGCGCAGACTGAATCACTCATGATGGGCCGGCCTGAGGCGAACAGCCCGTTCCGCGTGTTTGAAGGCAACCGCCCGACGTCAACTCTGCTGTTTGACGCCCTGACGCCCGAAGCCCTCGGAGCCTTAATCGCGATGTACGAGCACAAGGTATTTGCCCAAGGTGTCGTGTGGAACGTGTTCAGCTACGACCAGTGGGGCGTAGAACTCGGAAAAGAAATGGCAAACGTCGTTCTACCGGAACTCGAAGGCGACGGCCCCATCGGCGCCCACGACGCCTCAACGACCGCGCTGATCCATCACGTGCGGACCTTGTCGAGCAAGGCGCTCAACAGCTGAGCCTCTTCAGTCGAGAGGCGCTTGGGCAGTTCATCTTTGGTGAACTTGTCCACGGACCGAATCTGACCGAGCAGCTCAAGCCCGCGCAGCGTCAAAAAAATGTGCGTAACCCGGCGGTCTTCTTTACTGCCTTTGCGCTCGACAAAGCCCAACTTGACAAGGCGGTCAACGAGTCGCGAAACATCACTGGTCTTGTCGAGCAAGCGCTCGCGAATTACGCCAATGGCGAGTCCCTCGGGGTGCGCTCCGCGCAAAATGCGCAGTACGTTGTACTGCTGCATCGTGATTTTGTAGGGCGCTAAGGCCTCAGAAATTCGCCCCTTGACCCAATGGTAGGTGTACAAAATATTGATCACTGCAACCTGCTGGTCGTTGTGCCAGTTGCGCTGCTGGATTTCTTCTTGTATGCTCTTACCCATTAGGCCTAAAATACTTAGAGCTTGAGGATGTCTCCCTCTTTTTCTGTCACACGCCCATCAATCAACGCGATGTGCTTGTCGACTAAGGCCTGAATTTGGGTTTCTAGGTCCTTGCGCTGGTCCTCGCTGAGGCCGTCCTTTTCCATACGCTTGGCCTCATCCATGCCCTCGCGGCGCACGCTGCGAATCGCTACTTTGGCTTCCTCGCCTTCGGCCCGGGCCATGCGCACGAGTTCCTTGCGGCGGTCTTCGGTCAGGGGCGGAATATTAATGATCACTGCATCGCCATTGTTCATCGGATTGAATCCGAGGTTGGCGTACATGATGGATTTTTCGATGGCTTGGATCAAACCTTTCTCAAACGGCTGAATAAACAGCGTGCGCGCATCTGGAGTCGAAATATTGCTCACCTGCTGCAGCTTGACCTGGCTGCCGTAGTATTCGATGTGGATGCCCTCGAGCATCGTAGGGTTGGCACGTCCCGCGCGAATCTTGAGGAGCGCCTTATCAAGGTGCGTCATCGCCTTGGTCATGTCGTCGGCCAAGGACTCGAGCAAAAAGCTTACTTCTTCGTTCATTATTCTGTCGGAATTAAGAAACCAAGGTGCCCACCTTGTCGCCTTCGACGACGCGCAAGAGGTTTCCGGGCTTATTCATATCAAAGACCACGATCGGAAGGTGGTTTTCTTGACTCAGCGTAAAGGCCGTAAGGTCCATCACATTGAGGCCGCGCTCGTACACCTCGGTGTAGCTGATCGCCTCAAAGCGGGTCGCTGTACTGTCCTTTTCGGGATCTGCAGTGTAGATTCCGTCAACCCGAGTACCCTTGAGGATAACCTCGGCCTGAATCTCAATGGCCCGCAAGGTGGCACCCGTATCGGTGGTGAAGTAGGGGTTGCCGGTTCCGCCCGAAAAGATGACCACACGGCCCTTTTCAAGATGGCGCACGGCGCGACGGCGAATGAAGGGCTCACAAATTTTGTCCATCTCGATGGCGGACTGAAGGCGCGTCTGTACTCCGATGCGTTCGAGCGACGACTGTAGCGCGAGGCCATTGATTACCGTCGCCAGCATGCCCATGTGGTCGGCTTGGACGCGGTCCATTCCACCTTCGGCGCCCTGCAGGCCGCGAAAAATATTGCCACCACCGATGACGATCCCCACTTGGGCTCCGGCGTCGACTACTGTTTTGATTTCGTGTGCGTAGCGGCTAATGGTTTCGGGATCAATCCCGTAGGCCTTGCTGCCCATCAGCGCCTCGCCGCTGAGTTTGAGGAGGATTCGGCGGTACTTCATTAAGATGCGAAGATAGCACAAAGGCCGCCCGAGGGCGGCCTTTGCAGTGTGAAAATCAATCGGGAATTAAACGCCCAAACCTACGCGGCGGAAGCCCGTAACCGTAGCACCCGCAGATGCTGAAGCCACATACTGAGCTACGCTCAGCTTGCCGTCTTTGATGAAGTCTTGCTCCACCAGGGTGTTCTCTTTGTAGAACTTGCCGAGCTTGCCTTGAGCGATCTTCTCGATCATGTCCTCGGGCTTGCCCTCTTGGCGAACCTGGTCGCGGGCGATTTCAAGCTCGCGCTCGATCACGTCAGCAGAAACTGAAGTACGGTCCAAACCTACGGGGTTCATCGCTGCAGCTTGCATCGCGACGTCCTTGGCAGTCTCGGCAACCCCAGCGCTCAACGCGGCAAGGGTAGCGAGCTTGTTTCCGGCGTGGATGTACCCCGCAACAACACCACCTTCGATGGTTTCGTAGTAGGCGATCTCAATTTTTTCACCGATTACACCGGTCTGCTCGGTGAGCTTCTCGGCAATGGTCAACGAACCTTCGTAGCTCAAGGCAAGAAGATCCTCTTTGGTAGCAGGAAAGTTAGCAATCGCAATCGACGCCATCTTTTTGGCCATGTCTACGAATCCTTCGTTCTTGGCCACAAAGTCCGTCTCGCAGTTCAGCGAAACAATCACCCCGCGGGTGCTGGTCTCGTTGGTCATTGCGATCACAGCTCCTTCGGCAGCGTCACGGTCGGCGCGCTTGGCAGCGACCTTCTGGCCTTGCTTGCGAAGCACGTCGATGGCAGCTTCGAAATCGCCATTGGCCTCAGTGAGGGCCTTTTTGCAGTCCATCATGCCTGCACCGGTCATTTGGCGCAGCTTGTTTACATCGGCAGCAGTAATGCTCATGATAATTGGTATTTAAGTACAAAGAAAAACCGGGGCTGTTGCCCCGGTGTTAAACTTATTCCGCGGCTACTTTGGCGGCAGCTTTTACAAGCTTCTCGCTTCCAGGCTTGTCCTTTTCAGTTTTGCGCTGGCTCAGTGCCTCTTTGATTGAGGCTGAAACTGACTCCATGATTACTGCAATAGACTTGGTCGCGTCGTCGTTGGACGGAATCACGTAGTCCACCAAATGCGGGTTGCTGTTCGTGTCCACCATGGCGAATACGGGGATACCGAGGTTGCGGGCTTCTTCAACGGCGATGTGCTCGCGCATTACGTCAACTACAAACAGGGCAGCTGGAAGACGGCTCATGTCAGCGATCGAACCTAAGTTCTTCTCAAGCTTGGCGCGCAGGCGGTCAACCTGAAGGCGCTCGCGCTTCGAAAGCGTCTCGAACGTACCGTCGGTCTTCATCTTGTCGATGTTCGACATTTTCTTGATTGCCTTGCGAATGGTCACGAAGTTCGTGAGCATACCACCAGGCCAGCGCTCGGTGATGTACGGCATGTTCAGGGCCTTGGCGGTCTCTGAAACGATTTCTTTAGCTTGCTTCTTGGTCGCTACGAAGAGAATTTTGCGGCCGCTGCCGGCAATCTTGCCCATAGCGTCTGATGCTGTGGCCAATTTCTTCTGCGTCTTCTGAAGGTCAATGATGTGGATACCATTGCGCTCCATAAAGATGTACGGAGCCATGTTGGGGTTCCACTTGCGGGTCAGGTGACCAAAGTGAACTCCTGCGTCGAGGAGCTGTTGAATTTCAGGCGTGTGTGCCATAGGATTCTTGGGGGTTTACGTTCGCTAAAAAGGCAACGGCCAAGTAGCGCCAGAGCGATCTTGACCGTTTGGATGCTAAACCCAATACTCGTTGCGCGATTAACGCTTCGAGAATTGGAACCGCTTGCGTGCTTTCTTCTGGCCGAACTTCTTGCGTTCTACCATGCGCGGGTCGCGGGTCATCAATCCTTCAGGCTTCAGCGTGATGCGAAGCTCCGGATTGATTTCGCAGAGGGCGCGCGACAAGCCGAGGCGAATTGCTTCAGCTTGGCCGGTGATGCCACCGCCTTCTACGTTGACAGTTACGTCAAAATTGTTGAGGTTGTCCGTCAGCGATAGTGGCTGGCGCACTTTGTACTGCAGGGTGCCGGTCGAGAAGTAGTTCGACAGCTCGCGCTTGTTGATCTTGATCTCACCTTTACCCGGCTTTACATATACACGGGCAACTGAGGTCTTGCGGCGTCCGATTGCGTGGGTCGTAGACATCTTTAAGTACGATTAGATTTGAACCGGCTGTTGGGCTTCGTGGCCGTGCTCGGCACCGGCGTACACGTGAAGGTTGCGAAAGAGTTCCGCTCCGAGGCGCGTCTTGGGAAGCATACCGCGAACGGCCTTCTCAACGATGCGGGTCGGGTGCTTGGCAAGCTCCTCAGCAGGGGTGCTGAAGCGCTGACCACCGGGGTATCCGGTGTAGCGGATGTACTGCTTGTCGTGCATTTTGTTACCCGACAAGGCTACTTCAGCCGCGTTGATGATGATGACGTTGTCACCACAATCAACGTGTGGGGTGTAGTTGGGCTTGTGCTTGCCGCGAAGGCGGAAGGCAACATGCGAAGCCAATCGTCCAAGGGCTTGACCCTTGGCGTCAACCACAACCCAGGTCTTGCCTGCGGTGGCCTTGGTGGCTGATATCGTTTTGTAGCTGAGCGAATCCACGATGCTATACTTTTTTGGGGCTGCGAAGATACGGAGAATACTTTGAAGCACAAAGCTTTTCGGCGCAGAACTTGCTAGCGTATCTTCACGAACTCGAAATTTTGGCTTTAATACTCGGTTTTATGCGCTTTTCAGTCCTCCTACTTTCTGGTCTTCTGCTCAGTTTAACGGCTCAAGGTCAAACGATTCAGCGCTGCGCTGCCGACGAGGTGTACGCGCACGAGGTTGGTCGAAACCCCCAGCGCGAAGCGTTCCGCGCCGAGACCGAAGCCGAAATGCAGCGCGTGCAGCAGCTCGGAACGACTGAGTCGGTGGTGCACCAAATTCCGGTGGTGTTTCACGTAATGTACTACGATCAAGGCGACAACATCAGCGAGGCCCAAATTCTGTCGGCACTTCAAATTTTGAATGAAGACATGCGCCGTATCAATCCCGACACCGGAAACCTTCGCGCACTGTTTAAAGGCGTGGCCGCAGATATGGAAGTCGAATTTGTCCTGGCCCAAAAAGGTCCCAACGGCGAGTGCACCAACGGCATCAACCGACAGTGGAGCCCGAATTCACTGAAGGCCAACAACGCGATTAAGTCTGAGCTGAACTGGCCCAACACCAAGTACCTCAACATTTGGGTGGTGCGCGCCATTGAACTCACCGGCATTACCCCGGGCAGTATTGTGCTCGGTTATTCGGCGTTTCCGTACAACGGAATTCCCGTGACCCAGGACGGAATCGTGATTCGTCACGACCATCTGGGCAACGTCGGAACCGCGTCGGGCACGCGCCACCGCACCCTCACCCACGAGGTGGGCCACTATTTAAATCTGTACCATACGTTTCAAAACGGATGCGGATTTGGCGACCAGTGTGCCGACACCCCCCCTGTCGTCGCAGCGAGTAATGGATGCAACTCCGCCCAAAACACCTGTTCGACCGACAGCCCAGACCTTGTCGACATGATTGAGAACTACATGGACTACACCAGCGACGCGTGCATGAATACGTTTACGTTGGATCAAAAAGCACGTGCTAAGGCGGTGCTCAATTCGCCGGTGCTTCGCGGTAACCTCACCACCGCCGCCAATCTTTTGGCTACTGGCGTTGCAGGAACCCTGAGCTGCAGCCCCGTCGCCAACTTTGAGTTGACCCGCAGCCTTTTGTGTGCCGGAGACGCTCTGACCTTTGAGGACCACTCAGCCTATCTGGGGAATCCGATTTACCACTGGAATGTGCTGGACGCGAACAACCAAGTCGTGCACCATACGACGACCCAAAATCCGAGCTTGGTGATGGCCAATCCGGGGCAGTACACCGTCAGCTTGACGATTCAGGCAAGCAACGGATCCAATACGATGAACAAACCCCTAGCCCTCACTGTGCGTCCGGCAGCGGGGACCACCTACAGCCCGTGGTTCATCGGAACAATGGAAGATCCGCTTCCGAACGCAGACTGGACAACGTCCACGTTTGCCGACAGCAGCTACTGGCGTCGCACCACCCTCGCGAGCAAGCAGGGCGTAGCGAGCTACATGTTTCAGAATCACAAACTCCCCGCCGGAGGCGAGGTGAGTTCGCTCATTGCAGGCCCCATCGCCTTTCCAAATACGGGTACACTCAACCTTCGATTTGCCCACGCCTTTGTGCGCCGCGCCGCGTCAAACAACGACCAGCTCAAAGTCTTTGTCAGCAGTGACTGTGGGGCCACGTGGCAGTTGGCACGGTTGATCCCGGCTTTTCAGCTTGGAATTAGCGGAGCCGTGACCACGCCCTACGTGCCCGCTCCGGCCGACTGGAAGTACACCAGCATCAACCTCGCGAGCCTCGGGCTTCAGGGCGCGGGCGACTTGATGGTTCGCTTTTCGATGGTTTCGGGGGGAGGCAACAACCTCTACCTTGACGACGTTCAGCTCACGACCACTTTGGGCGAAGACGAGTTGGCGGCTCCCTCGATGTGGGTGCAGCCGAACCCTTCGCGGGGCGGAGCCACCCTGGTGGGTGCCGAGGGTCGCGTGCGCATCACAGACCTCAGCGGACGCACAGTGGCTGAGCTCACTGCAGATGGCGAAGCCACTCTCCCGGAGCTTTCAGCCGGAACCTACGTGCTGCACACCGCAACCGGCGTGCTTCGCTGGGTGGTCCTGTAGGTCTTAATCGAGTTTAAAGACGTAGGTGTCGGGGCCTGGAAGCTGTGCCACGAGCGTGAATCGCTCGGGGTGGGCTTGGTACGCTGGAATAAAGTAGCGACCCACCGAGCCAAATCCGAGCTGGTCCACGACCACGTGAGTGATGCCGTCCGCTTTGAGCTGATCAATGAACGCCTCAGGGTCAGTCTCAGCGGGGAATCGCTGAGCGCGGCGTTCAGCAAACAGGTACCAGAGCGCGGGCTTAGAGGTGGCGACTTGAGCGTCGGGCGGGGTGTTCTCTTTGGTGAATTCCGCCAGTCTGAAGTAGTTGCTAAATGCGGCTGGGTACTCCATTTGGGCCTCTTCGCGCAGGGTTTTGAGCGGCGAAACCATCACCACGGCGAGGGCGGCAAACCACCATGGGTTCCATGTCGGAACCGCGCGGCGCGCGGCTTCCCAGGCCCCATAGAGGGCTGCGAGCATTAGTACCGGAACCAGCGGCTGAATAAAGCGCACCCCGTACCACACAGACGGCCAGAGCAAGAAGATGACAGCCGAGGCAAGGACGTAGCCGGCCACCAGCCAGCGAAGTTTGGGGAGGCGAACGATTCCGTAGGCGATTGCCGCGACGAGCACCAGGCCAATGAAAATGTGGGTAGTGGGGTCCTCGGGGTTGTAGTCCACCTTCAGAACGGGAAACATGCTATTGGGCAGCTCCTGACCGAGGTAGCGCACGGCGTTCTCGGTGATGCGGTCCCAGATTCCGCCGGCGTCCACCAAGCCCTCTTCAGGGCGGTACGGGTTGACCGACAGGAGTTGGTCGACATAGGTCGATTGGGTTCCGGCGGCACGACCGCGAATGACCCACGGTGCATAGAGGGCAAAGAAGCTCACGCCAAAGGTTACGGCCGCAGCCCAGCGTCGCTCGAAGAGCAGGTAGAGTCCGATTCCGGCACCCAGGGCGATACCCGCGGTGCGAATGTAGAACGCGGCCGAGGCCAAGGCGACAACCAACCAAAAGTCGTAGGATGTGTAGAATGGCTTTAATTCCGGATCCCAGCGCAGCAGCGTCCACAATGCCAGCATCGACGCGGCGGTGTACGGAATTTCGCTCATCATAATGGTGCTCGACCGCAGAAGGTGGCTGTTGAGGCCCACCAAGATGACTGCGGCCCAGGCCAGAGCACTGGATCCGCTGGCCTTTTCGGCGATTCCGCGAAACCACCAAAGGGCTGCTCCAAAAAGGATTCCGTTCACCAATTTGAGCCACGTGAAGCTTTTACCCAAAAGCATGGCCACAGCGAGCACGGCGGGGTATCCCGGCGGAAAATGGTTTGCCGGCGGAGTACCCGGCATGTGGATGTTGGTGTAGCCCTCACCCTGCGCCAAGGCCTGGCCCAAGATGTAGTAGCCCGCATTGTCCCCGCCCATGTCGAGTTTGGTGTCAAAAATGAACGCATATACGAGGCCGAAGGCAAGCGCGAAGAGCGCCGGAATTTTGAAACGTTGCATGGGGCGAATTTAGGGAATTGGCTCGTTGGCCAGGTTGGCTCGTTGGCGAGGTTGGCGAGGTTGGCTCGTTGGCTCGTTGGCTCGTTGGCTCTTTGCGCTTCGCGCCAGGGGGTTGCGCAAATAAACTCTCTGAAACTGCAAATTCTGGTAAAAATCTGTTATTCAGTCATATAACCGTTTCACGCATTCAACGAAAAAGTAAAATCCGGTTATAACCGAACAAATGGAGTTATAGAGAGGCCTTTTTGGACTCTGAATTAGGCGCCAAGGCACCTACTCTCGATCCCCTGAGGGGCTGGAGCCGCTTCGCGGCAATCTGCGTTAAATTCTAATTTGTGGCTTCGCCACGTCAGCAGCCAACGAGCCAACGAGCCAACCTTGCCAAACACCTACTAATTTAATAGGAATTTAATACCTTTGCATGGTGGAACCCTGGATTCTAGGAAGCGTTTATGCGGCCGTAGTGGTGGCGCTCGTGCTTGGTGTGCGTGCGTCGTGGGCCTTTGTGGGTGGGGCGCTCGCGCTGGTGGCGATGGGAGTGCTACGTCCGGCCGAATGGTTGGCGTCGGCGACGAATCCCAGTTTGTTGATTTTGTGGCTGCTGATGGTGGCCTCGGTGGCAATTGAGCAGCGGCTGACTATTGGGCGACTGCTTCCGTCGCGGCCTTCGGCGCTGGGCCGAATGCAGATTTTTTTGGGCACTGGGCTGATTTCGAGCGTATTAAATAATACGGCAGTCGTGGCGCTTTTGATTGGTCCGCTTCGGCGCTGGGCTCGCCACAAGGGAATTGCGCCGGGGGCTGTGTTGCTTCCGATGGCCTATGCGGCGACCTTGGGCGGTGTGGTGACGTTGATCGGAACATCCACCAATTTGGTTCTCAATGGATTGGTTCGCGATGCGGGCTTTGAAGGACTTCGGTCGATGGACTTTTTGGTTCCGGGCCTCGCGGTGCTCGTGGCCGGGTCGCTGTATATGGCATGGGTCGGCGGGCGCATGAAGTTGGGAAGCGCTGAAGAAGATTCCGCAACCACCCAGCTTCCGTACACCGTGGAAACAAAGTTGGCGAAGGACGCCCCTGAGGTGGGTAAAAGCGTGGAACAAGCTGGATTTCGTCAACTTATGGGCTTGTACTTGGTGGAACTCCAGCGCGGAACTCAACTTATTGCCCCCGTCGCTCCTAATGAGGTGCTTCAGGCGGGCGACCGGCTCTTTTTTGCGGGCGAACTCAGCCACGTAGACGAGTTGCTGCGCGCGCGGACGGGCTTGGAACTTCCGCAGCGTGAAGTGACCGAACGGGCTCATGAGGCGCCGTTGGTTGAGGCGATGGTTCCGCCCGGAAGCAGGTTGGTCGGAACCGCCGTGCGCGCCAGCCAGTTTCGCCAGCGCCTCGACGCCGCCATCGTGGGAGTGCGCCGCCAAGGCGAACGCATGCGCGGCCGAATCGGCGACATCGAACTGCAGGCAGGTGACCTTTTGGTGCTGGTAGCGGGTCCGCGGTTTAAACAGCGAGCCGCTGAAACCGGATTGCTTTATGTGCTCAGTGAAACGGCGGCACCCGCAGGGTCGACCCTGGCACAACGCGCCATCGCTTGGGGCGGACTCGGCGCACTCGGAACGCTTGCTGCGGCGGGCGTACTGGCTCCGCTTGCCGCATTGGCACTTTGGCTCGGGCTGCTTGGGGCGATCAAATGGCTGCGCTGGACCGACGTGCGGCGCGGCTTGGACCCTGAACTCATTCTAACCCTGAGCTCGGCCTTAGCGCTCTCGGCGGCCCTGCAGCAAAGTGGCCTTCTTGAACGCGGGCTTTCGCACGTGGTTCCCGGACTAAACGCAAGTCCTGAATGGCTGTGGATCGCCGTGCTGCTTGTGGCAACCACTGTACTCACCAACTTCGTCACCAACGTGGCAGCTGTAGTTCTCGCCTTCCCTTTGGCGGTAACGGCCGTACATGGGGGCTACCTCGACGCGACTCCTGCGATGCTGGCCCTGGCATTTGGTGCGAGTGCAGCTTTTCTAACTCCGGCAGGGTACGCCACCAACCTGATGGTGATGGGACCCGGCGGCTACAGCGCCCGCGACTACTGGCGCTTGGGCAGCGGATTGACCGCAATCTACCTCGCTGTTGTATGTACCTACTTAACATGGATCCTGTGACGCAAAGCCATTCTCCCAACGTGGTCGCCCAGCACTTGAACGTGTCTACGGCAGACCGTGAACGCCTTATGGGCCAGCGCGGATGCGTGCTGTGGTTTACCGGACTCAGCGGCAGCGGCAAGAGCACCTTGGCCAACACCCTTGACGCTGTGCTTCACGGGCGCGGAATCAAAACCGTGCTCCTCGACGGCGACAATGTGCGCCACGGTCTCTGCGGCGACCTTGGATTTAGCAACGACGACCGCCACGAAAACCTTAGGCGAATCGCCGAAGTCGCCAAACTGATGGCCGACACCGGCCTGGTCGTACTGACGGCATTTGTCAGCCCGTTCCGAAGCGACCGCGACCGCGCTCGAGCAATTGTGGGGCCCGAACGCTTCGCCGAAATCTACGTGGACTGCCCCCTTGAGGTCTGTGCCAACCGCGACGTAAAAGGTCTCTATGCCAAGGCCCAGGCCGGACTCATCCAGGACTTTACCGGGGTGAATTCACCCTATGAGGCTCCGCTCGCGCCTGAACTGACGGTGGCTAGCGGTTCCGAGCCATTGACCCAAAGCGCTGCCCACGTCCTAAAGTGGTTTGACGCATTTACTACCCGTTTGTAAGTACTTATGAATTACTCCAACTTCCTCGACGAACTCGAGGCCGAGGCCATCTACGTAATCCGCGAAGCCTACGCGCAGTTTGAGCGTCCATCCATCCTGTTCAGTGGCGGAAAAGACTCCATCGTGGTCAGCCACCTGGCCCGCAAGGCCTTCGCGCCAGCTGGAATTCCCTTTTCGCTGGTGCACGTGGACACCGGCCACAACTTTCCTGAAACCATCGAATTTCGCGACCGATACGCCGCGTCGCTCGGCGCCCAACTCATTGTGGGCAGCGTTCAGGAGTCCATTGACCGTGGAACCGCCCAAGAGGAACAGGGTCCGCTCGGCAACCGCAACCGAATCCAATCGGTTACCCTACTTGAAACGATTGAGCGCGAAGGGCTTGATTGCCTGCTCGGAGGCGGACGGCGCGACGAAGAAAAGGCCCGCGCCAAAGAGCGCTTTTTTAGCCACCGCGACGCCTTTGGCCAGTGGGACCCCAAAAACCAGCGTCCCGAGCTGTGGAATTTGTTCAACGGCGCCAAGCAGCCGGGCGAGCACTTTCGGGTGTTCCCGATCAGCAACTGGACCGAAATGAACGTGTGGCACTACATCCGTCGCGAGGGCATCGAGCTTCCGTCGCTGTACTTTGCCGCTCCGCGTCAGGTCATTTGGCGCAGCAATTCCTGGTTGCCGGTGTCTGAATTCATTACGCTTCGCCCGACCGAGGTTCCGCTCGAGAAAATGATACGCTTTCGCACGTTGGGCGACATCACCATCACGGGCGGCATCGAGTCCGAGGCCGTTACCCTTGACCAAATCATTGCTGAGGTCGAAACCCTGCGCCAGACCGAGCGCGGCAACCGCGAAGACGACAAGCGCAGCGAATCCTCGATGGAAGAGCGCAAGAAACAAGGATACTTCTGATTATGAATGTGTTGCGATTTACCACTGCGGGCTCTGTCGACGACGGAAAGTCCACACTCATCGGCCGCCTGCTGTACGACAGCAAGTCGGTATTCATTGACCAGCTCGATGCCGTCGCCGCCAGCAGCAAGCGCCGCGGAACCGAGCTCGACCTCAGCCTGCTGACCGACGGGCTCAAGGACGAGCGCGAGCAGGGCATTACCATCGACGTGGCCTACCGCTACTTCGCGACACCCAAGCGCAACTTTATTTTGGCCGACACTCCGGGCCACGTACAGTACACGCGAAATATGGTGACCGGTGCTTCGACCGCCGACGCCGCCCTGATTTTGGTAGACGCGCGCCACGGAGTCGTGGAGCAAACGCGCCGCCACAGCTTTATCGCGGGGCTGCTGGGCCTCAAGGCCGTGGTGGTATGCGTCAACAAGATGGATTTGGTAGACTACGCTGAGGCAGCGTTCACCAAGGTCTGCACCGACTACGAGGCGGTGCGCGCGGCAGCGGGGCTTCCCGAGGTGCATTTTGTGCCGCTTTCTGCCCTGGTCGGCGACAACGTGGTGGATCGTTCGGCCCACATGAACTGGTACAGCGGCCCTACCCTACTTGAGCTGCTCGAAACCCTTGAGCCGGCAGTTCCTGAGGCGCACTCCGCGTTTCGATTCCCGGTACAGGCCGTCATTCGGCCGCGCACAACCGAGCACCACGACTTTCGCGGCTACGCCGGTCGGGTTGCGGGCGGACGCATCGCTGTGGGCGACGCCGTCACGGTGTGGCCCGAGGGCCTGGAGGCTAAGGTGAACGGAGTTTTCTTGGGCTCGGAGTCCTTGCCTGCCGCGAACTTCGGGCAATCGGTGGTGATTACGCTGGACCGCGACGTCAATGTGGCGCGCGGAAGCGTGCTGACCGCCGGTGCAGAGCCGCAGCGCGAAGCGACGCTGAGCGCGAAGCTGTGCTGGCTCGACGCCAAGGGCCACCGGCCGGGGGTTCGCTACGAATTCCGCGCTCAAGGCGGCCACGGCCAAGCAATGATCGCTGAGGTGAATCGGGTACTGAACCTCGAAACCCTGAACTACGAGCCGGGCGAAGGAAGTTTGGAGGCCAATCAAATTGCCGAGGTAACGGTGCGCTGCGCGCAGGCTCCGACGACCGAAGTGTACGCTGAGCAGCGCGTGATGGGCGGATTTATTTTGGTGGATCCGGTACGCGGAGCCACCGTGGCTGCCGGCATGATTCAGTAAGTCCGTGGCAAAGGCAAACAAAACCCAACCCACGGCGGCGTCAGTCGCAGTTTTTTTGCAGGCGTTGCCAAAGCCGCAGCAGCGCGAGGACAGCCACGTGCTTGATGCGATGATGCGCCGAGTTACGGGCTACGAACCGGTGCTTTGGAGCGGCATTGTGGGCTACGGCAGATTTGACTACCGCTACCCTACAGGGCGAAGCGGCACGTGGTTCGGGCTGGGCTTTGCCCCGAGGGCTTCTGCAATAAGTATTTATTTGTGCTTGGGCGAAGGCGAGGCCCAGTTTGCTCCCTGGCTCGAGCGCCTGGGTACCCACAAGATGGGAGCTGGATGCTTGTACATCAAACGCTTGAGCGACGTCAACTTGAATGTACTCGAAGAACTATTGACCGAAGCACTTTTGCGCAATAGGGCAAATCCCGTTCTGACCGAAGTATTGGAATAGGCAAACTTTTCGTTAGTTTGGCGTAATGGACCGCAGCGCACAAGTACTGTTTTTGGAGCACGCCCGATCAAGGCTTCCGCAGCGCATTCAGTGGGCTGAAGAGCTCGCTGAATTGCTCAATATTGGAATTGATTCCGCCTACCGACGGATTCGGGGCGAAACGGCCCTGACCTTCAACGAGGCGGTCCTGGTTTCGCGCAAGTACGACATTTCACTTGACTACCTGTTTAAAGAGGGCAACGAGCGCGTAGAGTTTGACGCGGGCAAACCCATCCGCTCGCTGACAGACTACGCCGAGTACACCAAGCGCGTGGTCGACCGAATGCTCGACCTCGAGAAGCAGCGCGAGGACCTGCACATGTACTATGCGGCGATGGATTTTCCGCTTTTTTACATTTACCAGATGCCCGAAATGGCGCGACTCAAGACATACTACTGGGCGCGAACGATTATCGGAATTCCGGAATTTCAGGGGTTTTCGCTGGACGACTTTCAGCTTCCGCCCGAGCGCGAGGCCGCCCGACAGGTGGTTTGCCAGGCCTATGCGGGAATTCCGGGCACCGAGATTTGGACGCCGATGTGCTACTACGGCACACTGAAGCAGATCCAGTTTTTGTGGGATACCGGACTGATTAAGTCGCGGGATTTGGCGCTGACGCTGCTCGGCGAGCTGGACGCGCTGGCCGACCGTCTGTGGGCGCAGGCCGAGGCGGGCCGCAAGTGGGTTCCGGCTAAAAATGCAGCAGTTGGCGCGCCGTACCGGCTGTTTTTGAGCGAGTTATCGCTGGGAAACAACGGGGTGGTGCTCGAGCATCCGTCCGGTCCGCGGACGTTTTTGAGCTACAATACGTTCAATTTTATTGAGACGAGCCAGCCGGCGTTTGCCGAAACGACGATGGCGTGGATTCAGCAGGTGTGTTCACGGTCGACTGAAATGTCGTCGGTGGCCAAGGCGGAACGGGATCGGTACGTGGCCAAGCTCAAGCGCCAGGTGGAGTCGATCCGGCAGTACATCGTGAACGACCAGGAGTCGTTGCTTTAAGTAGTTACTAGTTACTGGTTCTTAGCTGCGCTCATGAAGAGGCGTTATTTTTTGCTTTTTCGAGCTTTTTTGTCCGAATTCGGCACCTGTACTTTATCCTTCATCATGGAGCTCAAGTGCGAAAACGGAATTGAAACGTCGAAGTACAGAGCCTCAATTCCGTATTCGTTGTCGGGGTTTACTGACATCTTATCCGTTTGATTTATAAGTGACTGGCCTACAAAGTCCAACTCAAGAATATTCAAGACAACGTATTCATCACTCGTAGTGATGACGTACATGCGTTCTTCCATTGAAGTTCCCCTTCCGGAGGTAAGGATGGCGTCTAATATTTGATTGAACCGGATCTTGTAGGGCCCGTCGAAGATTTGTTGGCGGGATTCGGCGACAGCCATTGCGAGTAGAAACCGAAGCCCCACGGGGTAATTAGTTTCTAACGTCTTGGCCAACGCATGAACGCGCTCAGGTTCTAGGGGAATTTTACTGTTATATACGAGTTGCTGAAGTTCTTCAAGCTCCTCCATAGCCCCGTACGGAATGTACTCCGATTCGTTCGAAAAACCGTAGTAAATGTGGTAGCATTCTGTCACGTTAATGGTGCTATCGCCCTGGCGAAAGCGCTTTAGAAGCTCGGGATAGTAGTAGGGACTTTTCGTTATTTGTACTTCTTTTTTGATTTCCTTGATGCGCTCAAGGCTCATGGTGGTTTCTTGCGTGCGTTCCTCTGGGGCGGAATTTTCATTTTGCGCACGGACGCTGGTAGAACCAGCGATTAGGGCAATCGCGAGGAGGACAATTCGAAGTAGGTTCATGGTTTTGGGGTAGTTGCTGAGTAAACATAGTGATTTTAGCGGAATCGTCCTTCGAGCTTTGCCCAGGATTGGCTGCGCCGTTCCTGGGCCGGGGGAGGCATCAAAGAAACCCGGCATCGCTGCGCGATGTGCGGGTTTTTCACTAAAAAGGCGCTGAAGCGAGCTTTGCCCAGGATTGGCTTCGCCGTTCCTGGGCCGGGGGAGGCATCAAAGAAACCCGGCATCGCTGCGCGATGTGCGGGTTTTTCACTAAAAAGGCGCTGAAGCGAGCTTCGCGCCTTTTTAGCGAAAAACCCGGCGCCTCTCGGCGCCGGGTTTCTTTGTGGGCAATACAGGATTCGAACCTGTGACCCCCGCCCTGTCAAGGCGATGCTCTAAACCAACTGAGCTAATTGCCCTTGCGGACGGCAAAAGTACGGAGCGTGAACCAAATTTGCGTGAAGCTTGTTAACTTTCCGTATGCTTGACCGCCTGCTCGACACTGAATCCGTATCGTGGCGCGACCCTTCGTTTTTTAGCGAAGAGGCGCTGCTGCAGCAGGCATTGCCCTACTTGGACTTGCTGGTCAACGACTTGTGGGCTGCCCGCACTACCCCAACGAGCCGTGCGGTCCTGCGAAGCTTGATCGAAGTTCGCGACCTTAGGGCCCTCCCGGGATGGAATATGGACGAATGGCAGAGTGGATTCCGCGCCGTGAAAACACTCCACCGCTACTGGGAACGCAATGCAGCCGACGGCGCATTTGACGCGAATCCCGACATGTGGACTTCGTGGTTGTTCGCCTTCACCTTTTTTGAAATCGTCGAAGCTAAACGCTGCGACGTCGAGCGGGCGTACCGCGAAAACCTCAAGTTCCTCTCGAACTAAACTTAGTCGACCGAGGTCGGAACAAAGTCCTTGGGCACCGGCCGGTTCGCGGCGGGCTTGCCCGAACTCAAGCGTTCGTGCAGGTTTTGGCGCACATTGAACCACACCAGGTTGTAGTCGGCAATGTGGTAGTTCTTCCAGTTGTAAAAGATTTTGAGCAACGGCCTTAAGCGTTCAACGCGCAGTGTGCCTTGTTCGGTGCGAACCACAAACGAACCTGCAAAACCGCGGCGTCCGCTGGGCAACAGAGCGCCGAGGTGGTCGCGGCGCCGGGCCGGTTGGCCGTCGGTCCGCCACGTGATCGGATTCACCACCGCAAAGCGATCGCCGTACTTCTCGGGGTAGTAATCCTGACCGTAGGTACGCCAATTGAGGTAGCAGTGCGTCTGGTCCGGCTCGGTGCAGAGGGGAAGTCCGTTGAATTCTTTGAGCTCAACAACGTTTCCGACGAGGTAGGCAAGCGTCATGCGCTCGCGCAGGTCGGGACTGGGCAAGATGACTTCTTTGAGTAGTCGCTTGGCGTGGTCGGTACCTTGACTGTGCGAAGCGAGTACAAACGTTTGACCCGCGGGCTGCTGCTCCATAAAGCGCACGAATGCCCGTCGCACGTCCTGGTAGGCCGAGTCAAAAGCTACGTATGCCAACGCCAACTGGGCCGAGTCGTGGGTGTAGTATCCGTCCAACTTCATTTGGCGGTAGTGCGGAGCCCACACGTGCCCGATTCCGTTAAACACCGCGGCTTGGTTGGCCAGCGTGCCTTCATCGACCTGCTGGCGGTAGGAGGCATCATAGACGTCGGCGTTCCACTTCGGACCCACCTCGTAGTGCGTCGGGTACACAAAAAAGGTAGGAATTCCGGAACCCGCAAACGTCCCGGCCACACGATCCGCAGCGGCGATGCGCCGGTCGCTGCCGTCAACGACTTCGGGGTGGGCCGCCCAAGCGTCGACCCGAGTGTAGTCGGGGCGGGTTGGCAACGGGTAAAGCGCCCCTTGGGGCTCGGTGGCCATGGGCTTTTCAGCCCAATCCTGAGCTGCAAGACCTGAGGCTAGCAACCAGAAACCAACGAAGGCCAGGCTACGCACGGCTGCGCGCGTGCATCCATCCGCCCAAGGCGCCGATGAGGGTCCAAGGAACCACCGTGTCCACCAGGTGAACCACGTGGTCGGGAATGTCGTACCACACATGATCGCTGTAAATAAAGTAGGTGTAGCCAATATAGGCGAGCGTCAAAGTTACGGCCGCGCCCCGCGCGGGACCCACATTGCGAACCTCGCCCAGCAGCCAAAAGAGCAGGCCCGCAATCAGCACATTGCTACTAAATCCGCGCAGTAACGGCTTGAGCATGTCGGTATCTTGAGCAGGATGCCACACCACGTGGGCCCAGGGTTGGCCAGAGCGCGACTCCATAAATTCTGCTCGCTGTTCATTCGTCGCGTCCGGCGCCGGTTGGCCCAGCATGTAGCCCGCGTCGTCAAGCCCGTAGGCCGCGAGGTCCGCCAAAATGCTGTCCTGCATCGGGTGGTAGCGCTGGTCAGCCTCGTGCAGGTTGATGGCGGCGAACGACAAGAATTGCCACATGAACAGTACGGTTCCGGCGACAAATGCAAAAATTAGGGTCTTTTTCATAGGGCAGGGAGTTGAATATGAGCTAAATGGTGGTCGCCGTGCCAAGCGTACATCTGCACCACTTCGCGCAGCGGAACCGTGCGAAGCAGTTCCGGATGGTCGTAGCGACGGTCAAAATGCTCTTCACCAAACGTTTGGAGAAGCGGAACCACTCGACCGTGAACCGCCTCAATCAGCTGAAGCGAACGTTCCACGGGCCCGTCTGGCAGCGTTGCCCATGCGCTTTCGTCGTAGGGCTTGACGGTAGGTTCGTCCTCGGTAAGTGCGAGTTTAATCCGTACGTACATATTGAGGTGGCTGTCGGCAATGTGGTGAACCACGGTGCGCCGCGTCCAGCCTCCGTCGCGGTAGGGTTCGTCGCGGAGCCCTTCCGGGCATTTCGTCCAGGCCTCATTGAGGCGCCGCGGAAGCGTTTCCAACCGCGCAACATATGACGCCATGTCGGCCTCTGCGGGCCGGTACACAAACCTTCCTATGGGAAATTGCCGTTCCATTAGTACATCAGGTGTTTTTTGGCTGAGGTGCGCCACCCCGCCTGGGATTCGTACTTCACAAAAAAGATTTTAAGGTCTGCCTGCGATTCGTAGTCCACAAAAAATACTTTTTTCTGTGCTTGAGACGCGTACGGAACCCAAAACCACTTGCCCTCGTTGCCCTTGGCCTGGGACGCATAGGGCACCTTGAATACCTTGAGATCTGCTTGGGACTCGTAGTCGACAACATAGATTTTTATGTCGGCCTGCGAGGCATAGTCCGCGGTAAAAACCGTTTGGCCCACCAGCGCAGGGGCGAGTGCGGCGAGCAAAAAGAGCAGCAGCGGTTTCATCTTGACCAAGTTAAACACTTAAAACGGGTGGGCGGCGTATTTTGGTAGAATGAAATTTCGCCTTTTCACCCTCGTACTCCTGGCCGCCCTACATCTTTCGGCCCAAACCCTTCCTGAAGACGTACTTAAAAACCTGAAATTCCGCAGCATCGGCCCCGCCGGCATGAGCGGACGGGTCACTGCCATCGACGTGGATCCGCGCGACGAACGCGTGATTTATGCAGGATCTGCCTCGGGCGGACTCTGGAAAAGCGCCAACGCGGGCCAGTCCTGGGCCTCCATTTGGGACGAGCAGCCCAATCCGTCCATTGGTGCCGTCCGCGTCGACCCCAGCAACCCCGACGTGATTTGGGTGGGCACCGGCGAAGGAAATCCGCGCAACTCCCAAACCATCGGCGGCGGCCTGTTTCGCAGCCTTGACGGCGGCAAAACTTGGCAAGCAATGGGGCTTCAGGCGACCAAAGGCATTCACCGCATCGTGGTGCATCCGCGCGACCCCAACACGGTGTGGGTAGCCGCCATTGGCCTGGCCTACGGCGACACCGAAGACCGCGGCGTGTACAAAACCTCAGACGGAGGCAAGACCTGGCGCAAAGTCCTGTACCGCAACAACCGTACGGGTGCGGCCGACCTCGTGATCGACCCCGTCAACCCCAACAAGCTCTTTGCGGCAATGTGGGAATACCGCCGCTGGCCTTGGTTCTTTAAGAGCGGTGGCAGCGGTTCAGGCTTGTTTGTCAGCCACGACGGCGGCGAAACCTGGACCCAGCGCACCTCAAAAGACGGACTGCCCGAAGGCGACCTGGGCCGCATTGGCCTCGCCGTGGCACCCAGCCACCCCAACATGGTCTATGCCCTGGTTGAAAACAAAGACAAAAACGCCCTCTACAGGAGCACCGACGGCGGCGTAAAGTGGACCCGCATCAGCGACGCCGAAGACATCGGCAACCGTCCGTTCTACTACAGCGAAATCTACGTGGACCCCTTTAGAGAGCACACGATTTACTCCCTGTGGACGCTCGTGACGAAGTCCGAAGACGGCGGACGCACCTGGAAAACCATTGCCCGCTACAGCGACATTCACCCCGACCACCACGCCCTGTGGCTTTCGCCCAAGACACCAGGTTACGTCATTGAGGGCAACGACGGCGGACTCAACATCAGCCGCGACGGCGGCGAAAGCTGGCGTTTTGTCGAGAACCTGCCGCTTGCACAGTTCTACCACATCAACGTCGACAACCAGTTGCCCTACAACGTCTATGGCGGTATGCAGGACAACGGCTCGTGGAAGGGCCCGGCCTACCACTTCAAGGGCGGAATCGGCAACAGCGACTGGACCGAACTCTACTTTGGCGACGGATTTGACGTGCTTCCGCACGCGACCGACCCGTCGACCGTCTATGCTATGGCCCAAGAAGGCTACCTGGCTCGGGTAAACGTTTCAAACGGATTAAAGAGCTTTATCAAGCCCGTCCACCCCGAGGGCAAACCTCTGCGCTGGCACTGGAACAGCCCCATCGCAGCCGACCCCTTTAATCCCGACGCGCTCTACTACGGATCGCAGCACGTCCACTACTCTACCGACCGCGGGTCGTCGTGGAGCATTATTTCGCCGGACCTCACCAGCAACAACCCTGAAAAGCAGAAGTACCTCGAGTCGGGCGGCCTCACCTTTGACGTGACGGGAGCCGAAATGCACACCTGCCTGCTGGCAATCGCCCCCTCTCCCCTTCAAAAGGGTCTGATTTGGACGGGCAGCGACGACGGAACCGTGCAGCTCACCCGCGACGGCGGCACCAGCTGGACCCGCTGCAGCATCAAAGGCCTCCCCGATGGAGCTTGGGTTCCGCAAGTTCGCGCCAGCACCGTAAACGCGGGCGAGGCATGGGTGGTGGTCAACAACTACCGCCAAGGAGACTTCACGCCCTACCTCTTTCATACCAAAGACTTTGGAAAATCCTGGACCAACCTTATAGCCAGCAACCGCCCCGAGGGAATGGGCCACTGCCTGAGCGTACTTCAGGACCCTGCGTCGCCATCGCTGGTGTACCTGGGCACAGAGACCGGACTGTTCGTGAGCGCCAACGGTGGCAAGAACTGGCAGCGCTGGACCGGCCTTCCCGTGATGCCGGTGCAGGACCTCGCCATCCAAGAGCGCGAAGGCGACCTGGTGCTCGGAACCTTTGGCCGCGCGGCGTGGATCCTGGACGATTTGCGTCCGCTTCGCGAGGCTGCATCAGCTAAGGGCCGGGTCCTTACCGCCTTTGATGCGCCCGACGCCTACCACTGGATCTACGCCGAGTCTGACGGCATTCGCTTTCAGGGGCACGCAATGTTTCAGGGCGAAAACCGCAGCGGCGGAGCCCGCATGAGCTACATACTGCAGCGCGATACCGCCGACAAGGAGCTCAAAAAGGTGAAGTGGCTTCGCGTTGACATTTACGATCCGAGCGGAACCCGAATCCGCCGGATAGAAACGAAGGTTCCGACTGAAAACGGGCTGCAGCGCTGGAACTGGAACCTGCGAAGCGCCGGCACCGACCGCCCCAGCATGAGCCGCAGCAAGCGCGAGAACGCCAACGATCCAGGTTATGGCCCCGAAGTCGTACCCGGACGCTACCTGATGGTGTACGAGTTCGGCCCGCACCGCGACAGTGCCTACGTTACGGTGAACGACGATCCGCGCGCGGTCCGCACCGATGCCGATTGGGCTGCACAGCAAGGCTTCAGCGCCGAAGTAAACGGCCAAATGGCCCTACTGGACAGTGCCGTAACCCTACTGCGCGATGCCAAAAAGCACCTGGAACTGATCGAAAAATTTGTGGCTGCGAACGACGATACCGCCAAAACCAAAGAGTTGCGCGCCGACTTAAAGGCCCAACTCAAGTCCATCGAAGAACGCCGAATGGCCCTATTTGGCAAAGAAGACGTCAAAGGCTACTTCGAGCAGCCCGAAACCTGGGAGTGGAAGTACGGCCAGTTCTCGAGTCACTACTGGGGATTGCGCGGCGCCCCGTCGGCCAACGTCCTCAACGCATGGAAGGGAGCCAAGGCTGCCACCGAAACCCAACTCAAGGCGATCGCAACGTGGCACGCCGAAGTCTGGCGGCCTTTTACGCAGAAGTACGCGAGTCTGCCTGCTTCTTGGTAGGCTCGTAACTCTTGCGCAGTGAGACCGCGTAGTCCTCAAGTTCTTCATTGGGTTGAAGTGGCAACTTCGAGCGCAGCTTGCTGCGCAGGTTGTGAATATAGGACTTGCTGATGTTGAGCATCTGCGCTATTTCGGAATTTCGGTAGCCGTAGGCTAGTTGATGCAAAACCTTAGCTTCAGTCGGAGTCAGGTCAAAGTCTTTAATCAAGTGATACGGCAATTCAAATGCAGTACTTGGCCGATCCCGTTCCATTCGGAGTAGCACGTCGTCAAGTTCTTCTACCTTGATGACTTTGCCAGCCTTTCGAACCAATGTTTTTAGCTCATCGATGTACGACTGGTTCACAACTTGTTCTTTGGCCATGCGTTCGTGATCAGACACCAAAACGCGATGTTCTTTTAAGGACTTGCGGTAGCGACGGTTCACCCAGAACAAGATGGCAAGAGCTGAGGCAAGCAAAAAGGAAGAAACCATTACGAGGCTCCGAACTAAAATTTTTGCTTTTGTCAATTCCTGCATCGCTGATAGTTCAAGCGTCACTTCCTTGTTGAATTCAAGGAGCACATCATTCTGAAGTTCTGCATACCTCTGGTCGCGCACTTCTACGCTTTGCAACTCCTCCCAGTAGTCCTGCCAATAATCTGGCAACTTGAGCATCTGGGCCATCGCCAACTTGTATGCAAGTCGTCCACCGCCCAAGGGCAATTTTTCTGCCCACGGACGAAGGGTAGATGCCTTCAACCGCAACGACTCATCGATTCGTTGATGTACCGCTATTGCTCCTAGGGCAGGGCACCCAAACTCCACGAGTACCGCAGTATCTCGCTCAAAAGTCGACCACTGGGCGAGAAACTCGTCATGAACATAGGTCCGAACTTCAGGAGAACACATCGAGTCAGAAACCGCAAAAGAGGATACCATGACCCAAGCCTTTGGACTCGAGCGAACCATGTCCATTGCCTTTTTTACTTTAGACACATTCCCTTTGGAATCGTGAATCAAAATCCGCACGTAGTTCACTGCGCGCAAAACATTTATTTCTTCATCACCTTCGAGTAACTCGGTGACTTTGTAATCCGAAAGCACGTCTCGAGCCCGTTCGTAGTAGCCCAAATCGAGCTGCAAGCCCGCGACGTTGTTGTTCAAAAACAACTTGGTACGCTCACTTATTTTAGTTGAACCTCGAGAAATACTGTAGGCTCGAAGCGCAGTAGACAATGCCTCAACCTTCCAGTCCAGCTCTGAATAGAGGGCAGCCAGATTGCTCAGCGCAAGCACCATGTAGTTGGTATCGGATGCATTGCGAGCCGCTTCAAAGGCCGCCGTAAACGAATAAAATGCGGAATCAAATCTCCCCTTGTCGTAGTGATCTGCACCAAGAACAGTGTTGACGTAGTAGGCATCTTTGGCACGTACGCAGCTCTTACGCTGACTCAATTCTGTCAAAAATGATTGCCGTTCAGCACCTTCAGAATAACTCACAGCGTACTTCAACCACACTATTTGATCGCTGCAGGACGCTTCATCATAAGATGACCGCCAACT
>JACCDS010365547.1_pt1 | contig 56924 bp, 51 predicted proteins | sample 7446441 | NCBI WGS metagenome assembly JACCDS01 (sample SAMN15323445, study PRJNA562643) | freshwater metagenome | isolation source: river surface water | place: USA:Blue River Watershed | collected 2017-08-17 | reverse complement strand
CCAGATCTTGCTCGAGTTGCATGTCATCGATCACCAATCCGATGCCTGTTCCAGCGCCCCAGTAGGGGCGCGTTCACGGCATTGCCTCTCTTGAAACACCACATCTCAGGAAAAATTGACCATGAGCACGCCACCGTCCCTCAGCAGAAGTTCATCGCGCAACAGTCAGGAAATAGGATCCAGCCCCGGGGTTGCTAACGCGACGGAAAGTCAAGCCAAGTCGGCAGACAAAGCAAATCCAACGACATCCACGGCCGTCTCGACCCCGGTGCCGACCCTGAATACGCCGCGGCAGACCAACGGCGATATCGTCAGAGCCTGGACCGCATTCCGGCCGAATCCGTCGAAAGACCTTGCGGAACAGCGCAGCGAACCGATGCTATCGCCGCGAGGACATCGCAGGGATCCGTCATTGCTACTCTCGCCGCGTGCGGCTAACTATCAGGGAGTGCAGCAAGCGGCGGTCGGATCAGCCGCTGTGGCGACCACGACTACCACGACAAACACAACCACCACAACGACAACCACGACCACGGCAACGGCGACAACGCTGGCAATGGCGTCCTCCGGACCGACGGCCAGCACCGCAACCACGGCCACCCCAAAACGCGCAGCGAAGTCAACATCGGATCGTGTGTTGGACGGGGCAGCAATAACGCCTGCTTTGGACAAACTTCTGGGATCGGCGCTGAGCAACAAAGGCGTGATGGAGCCGGAAAGTCTGGGGAAATTGCTGGTGGCTGTCGAAAGCAATGAAACACGGACGAAGATGGTTGAAGGAAACACTGACACCATTTTGCGCGGCGGACTAAAGATTGAAAGCTACCAAGCCTCCGGTGGCAATCCGGTCGATATCAATGTTATTGAGCAGATGTGCGTGCCTTTCATGCGCGCGCATTTGAAAACGCCTGAGTACGCTCAGATTCTCGGACAGATGACCCGAGAGTTCGACAAAGTTGCCGACGAGGTGAATGAGCTTTGTTCTAATCTGCGGCCTGCACAGATGGTGAAGAATCCGACGGTGAGCAAGCTGATGCAGCCGGTAGTCACCGCGTTTGCCGACAAATTTTGCGGCAAGGAACGCTGTCTCGCGTCTTCCGGGCTGCCGGATCCGATGAAGCGTCTGCTCATGTCGATCGACAATGAAGTTATTCGCTGGTTTGAGCAGTCCGGCAGCGACCAGCCTCGCGACTTGTATAACGCCCGCCGAAACGCCCTGGTGAACTTCCTATCAACCCGCTCGATCATGCCGATCTGGATGGCGGAGATAAAGGAAAAATATCCTGACCCCGGCCAGTATCAGAAAATGACCGCCTATTTGAATTCCTACATGGCGCATGCAATTGATGATTTCATCATGGATGTGCTGATCGCCCAGCCAGAACAATCCAGCTCACAGAAAGGCTATGTCGAAAGACTGGCGGGGCGCAAACAACTGTTGACCAAAGACCGCCCTTCCAAGCTCAAGCTTTCCGTTTCGCCGTCCCTCGTTTTTAATCAGAGAAGCTTGCAATCTATGGGGGGCGGTACACCGACGCTTGCATTGAGCCCGCGATCACGGTTTGCGTCTGTCGAGGACGCAAAAGCTGCCGAAAAAATCGCCAAAATGAAAGGTATGGAACGCTCGGTGGAACGAGCACAGCTGGTTGATCGAATTGCTTTGACGTCGGGTCTCGATAAGCTGGATCACGCTCTCTATATGTCTTTGAAAGAGAGCATTGTGCATGGCACGGTACGCGGGTTCGACAATTTCAAGCGTGATCCGATCTCTTTGTGTATTGGCCGTGCAAAAAAGTGGTATGCACAGCCGGAAAACGCGCAGATCGCCCGATCCGACGTGCCAGGCAAAGTATTGAAGAGTTTAGAGAGCGCTCGCTCGACATTCCCAACAGACCCGTCTGTAACGTTTAGGCGCCTGAATCTCGAAATCCCGTCCAATCCTTTTGATGACATCGACGATGCAAGTATCGGAGAGCAGGGCGGCGACATGCAGAGTCCTCGAGCGAGCAGTCCCCCGTCTGGAGAGTCGGCCACGGACAGTTCGGAGACGGACAACAATAACGTGCGGTCGTCAGAGAAAAATCAGCAAGACCAGTAAGCAGTCATCTGAATGGCATCATGCGAAAAGCCTACCGGCTCGTCCGGTGGGCTTTTCATTTTGACGCGCCGTTTAAAGAGCGCGCACGGCATTTCGGCTAGAGTGTCGTCTGAATGACTATCCCATCCTCTTCCATCCCATGCCGGTCCGGGTGCGCGGCATGTTGTATTGCGCCTTCGATCTCGTCGCCGATTCCCGGGATGCCGAACGGCAAAGCGGCCGGCGTGCCCTGCGTACAGCTCGGGCTCGATTTGCGTTGCAAATTGTTTGGGCAAACTTCCCGTCCAGTAGTTTGCGCTAGTCTGCAGCCGTCAGCCGACATGTGCGGCGAGACGCGAGAGCAAGCCATGCTGTTTCTGCAACGACTGGAAGCGCTCACATCCTGATAAAACGGAGCTATTCGATGCGATTTCTGACATGGGTGGTGATGTTGATAACGGCTTTGCTGGCCAGCTGCGCTTCCATGCTGCCGATGCAGGAAGTGGAGGTACCGTTGTCGCGATTGCAGCGCGAGATCGACAAGCGCTTCCCGATAAACAATCGCTATCTCGATCTGTTCGATGTCACCCTGAGCCAGCCGCGGCTGGCGCTCGATCCTGCCAATGACCGTCTGGTGGCCGCATTCGACGCGGCTGTGCTGCCCCCCTTGGCTCGCAAGGCACTTGAGGGCCGTATGCAGATATCGGGGCGGTTGCGCATCGACCCGAAGCGCCGGGCGATTGTCCTGACCGAGCCCCGGCTCGACAGCCTGGGCACGCTGGCGACGGTCGGCAATGGCAAGCTGGGCAAATTGGGCGTGTTGCTCGCTGAAGATTTGCTGGACAACACAGCCCTGTACACTTTTGCGCCGGATGCGTTCACCGTACTTGGCCAGCGTTTCAATCCGACCCGAATCACGACTCGCAACAACAGCCTCGTGGTAAGCTTCGAGCCGGCAAAATAGTCCGCTCCTGCAGCTGCAATTACAAGTGCAGGCGCTGGCATGCCGGCATCCTGCGCTCACCTCCCTGCTGCTGTTCTGAATGGAAATTTCCCTGCTAATTAAAGTAGTCCTGATGGGTATCGTCGAAGGGCTGACCGAGTTTTTGCCGATCTCATCGACCGGGCATCTGATCCTTGCCGGCAGCCTGCTCGATTTCACCGGCGAGAAAGTCAAAGTCTTTGAGATCGTGATCCAGGCCGGCGCCATGTTGGCCGTTTGCTGGGAATACCGCGCACGAATATTCAGCGTCGTGCGTAACTTCGGAACCGATATCGCCGCGCGCCGTTTTGTCTTCAATTTGCTCGTGGCATTCTTGCCGGCCGTCGTGCTTGGCCTGCTGTTCGGTAAGGCCATCAAGCAGCATCTGTTCGCGCCAGTTCCAGTGGCGCTTGCCTTCATCATCGGTGCACTGATCATCCTCGTGGTCGAACGCCGCAATCGCCGCATCGTACGGCCACGTGTCGATGACGTTGACGATATGAGCACTGTCGATGCGCTGAAAGTCGGACTCGCGCAGTGCTTTGCGCTGATCCCCGGCACCAGCCGCTCCGGCGCATCGATCATTGGTGCGATGGCCTTCGGTCTGTCGCGACGTGCAGCGACCGAGTTTTCTTTCTTTCTTGCGATACCGACCCTGTTGGGCGCGACCGTGTACTCGTTGTACAAAGAGCGCGCGCTACTGTCGGCAGCCGATTTGCCCATGTTCGGCGTAGGTGCGCTGGCGGCATTCATGTCGGCCTTCCTGTGCGTGCGTTGGCTGCTGCGCTTCATCAGCGCGCACGACTTCACGGTCTTTGCATGGTACCGGATCATTTTCGGTGTGCTGGTATTGGCGAGCGCGTCGACCGGCTGGGTCAACTGGAACGGATAATCGATGGCAGAGGATCTGCGCGCGCGTGCGCTGCATGTCTTGCAGAGTGTATTCGGCTATCCCGCATTTCGCGGCGAGCAGGCTGACATCATTGAACTGATCGCCGGCGGCGGTGATGCGCTGGTGCTGATGCCAACCGGTGGCGGCAAGTCGCTCTGCTATCAAATTCCGGCACTGCTGCGCGAAGGCTGCGGCGTCGTGATCTCGCCGCTGATTGCATTGATGCAGGACCAGGTCGATGCACTGGCCGAACTAGGCGTGCGTGCAGCATTCCTGAATTCGACGCAGGATTTTGACGAGACGCTGCGCATTGAGCGTGCGCTACGGCGCGGCGAGCTCGATCTCGTCTACATTGCGCCCGAGCGCCTGATGACACAGCGCTGTCTCGATCTGCTTGATTCAATCAAGATCGCACTGTTTGCGATCGATGAGGCGCACTGCGTGTCGCAGTGGGGCCATGATTTCCGTCCCGAATATATTCGCCTGTCGGTACTGCATGAGCGCTATCCGCAGGTGCCACGCATCGCCTTGACAGCGACCGCCGATTTTCAGACGCGCGATGAGATCGTCCACCGGCTGCAGCTGGATGGAGCACGGCAATTCATCTCATCGTTCGATCGTCCGAATATCCGCTACCAGATCGTTGAGAAGGAAAACGTACGGCGCCAGCTGCTGGAATTTCTGCGTGGTGAACATGCGGGCGATGCCGGCATCGTCTATTGCCTGTCCCGCAAGAAGGTTGAAGAGACGGCCGAATTCCTGAACGAGTCCGGCATCGGCGCGTTGGCGTATCACGCTGGCATGGATGCGGGAACACGTAGCCGCCACCAGGCGCGCTTCCTGCGCGAAGATGGCATCGTGATGGTCGCGACGATTGCCTTCGGCATGGGTATCGATAAGCCCGACGTGCGCTTTGTCGCCCATCTCGACCTGCCAAAGAGCATCGAAGGCTACTACCAGGAGACCGGCCGTGCCGGCCGCGATGGTCTGCCGGCCGATGCATGGATGGCGTACGGCCTGCAGGACGTCGTGCAGCAGCGCCGGATGATCGATGAGTCGGACGCGGAAGCTGCCTTCAAGCGCATGCAGTCAGCGCGGCTGGATGCGATGCTCGGTCTTTGCGAAACGATTGGCTGCCGCCGCGTGCACCTGCTCGACTATTTCGGACAGAAATCCGAGCCTTGCGGCAATTGCGATACCTGTCTGAATCCGCCGCAATCCTTCGATGCGACCGAGGATGTGCAGAAATTGTTATCGACGATTTACCGGGTCGGCCAGCGTTTCGGTGCTGTGCATGTGCTTGACGTTTTGCGCGGCAGCGGCTCCGACAAAATCCGCCAATGGGGGCATGATCAGTTGTCGACGTTCGGTATCGGCGCAGACAAGAGCGAGGCCGAATGGCGCGCTATCTTGCGACAGGCGATCGCGCTGGGTCTGATCGAAATCGACCATGAAAATTATGGTTCGCTGCGGCTGCCGGAAGCGTCGCGCGCCGTGCTGAAGGGCGAGCGCACCGTGGCCATGCGCAGCTATCGCAAGCCCGAGAAGGCGCGCCGTGCGCCGGCACGCTCAAGCGGATTCGAAGAGATCAGTCTGTCTGCGCCTCAGCAGGCGCTGTTTGAAAAGCTGCGCTGGTGGCGCGTCGAGACTGCGCGTTCGCACAATGTGCCGGCCTATGTGATCTTTCATGATGCGACGCTGCGTGAGATCGCACGGGCGATGCCGGTGACGCTCGACGAATTGCGGCAGGTGTCGGGCGTCGGCGAGAAAAAGCTCGAAACCTACGGCGCCGAGCTGATCGATCTGGTGTCGGGACAGGAAGCGGCCTGATTGATGATGGCCTCTACCGTTAGCGTTTCTCGAACACGACGTCCCAGACCCCGTGGCCGAGCTTCAGTCCGCGGTTTTCGAATTTCGTGACGGGGCGATAGTCAGGCCGGGGCGCAAAGCCGTCGGCCGTGTTTTTCAGAGTCGTTTCGGCAGACAGTACTTCCAGCATCTGGTTCGCATATTCCTGCCAGTCGGTCGCGCAGTGCAGATAGCCGCCTTTGACAATGCGCGACGCCAGCAGCTTGACGAAGGGGCCCTGGATCAAGCGACGTTTGTTGTGTCGCGCCTTGTGCCAGGGATCCGGGAAAAATACGTGTACCCCAGCCAGGGATTCCGGCGCCAGCATATGCGTGACCACTTCAAACGCGTCATGCTGGACCAGCCGGAGATTGTGCAGCTCCCGTTCGCCGATCAATTTCAGCAGGCTGCCGATACCTGGCGTATGCACTTCAACGCCCATAAAATTCTTTTCAGGCATCAGCCCGGCGATATAAGCGGTTGTTTCGCCCATGCCGGTACCAATCTCGAGAATCGTGGGCGCAGTGCGGCCAAACGCCGCATCAATGTCTAGCAAGGCCTTCTGATAGGGAAGGCAATAAGCCGGGCCCAGGGTGTCGAGCGCTCGCGCCTGAGCAGTTGACAGCCGACCTGCTCGCGTAACGAAGCTCCGGATGCGGCGTTCGGTGGGGTCGTACAGCATGCTGCGCTCGGTCGGATCTTTCGGGAAATCGGTCATGGCGGACGAGAAGGAATCGGCGCACGACGCGCCGGGCGCAGGATTATGTCACAGGATGCTTGCTCGGCCGGACCGCCTCGCAAGTGGTGCAGCCTTCGACGACTATCTGGAGCGGGTGAAGGGAATCGAACCCTCGTATGCAGCTTGGGAAGCTGCCGTTCTGCCATTGAACTACACCCGCGTTGTTTGCCGATTTTATCCTTAGTCGCGGTTTGCTTGTCTTGCGACGGCGGCCTTGTGACTGTCTCGGTGCTATCGTACTTGGCGAATTTCTGTTCAGGTCTTGCCGTGAATCAGTTTAGTCGCGACTTCTGCTACCGTCTGCGCGGCATCTCCCCAGCAAGAGGGTGTGTAGGAACTCCGGATGCGCTGTTCCTTTGCTGCCAACAGTTGCGGATGACGGACATATTTTTCGAGTATCTCTGCCCAGCCACTGACATCCCACGGGTCGACATAGTCTGCGAGGTCGCCGCCGACCTCGGGCAGTGAACCTCGCTTAGTCGTAATGACAGCCTTGCCAAATAACAGCGCCTCGGCGACCGGCAGTCCCCAGCCCTCGTACAGTGACGGATAAACGGTAAACAAGCAGTGGCGGTAGAGCGCATTTAATTCTCCGTCCGTCACCTGTTCCAGAATCTGGATTTTTCCCTTGGTCAACGGATCCAGAAGAATGTCGCTCATCAAATCGCGCACTCCCCAGCCCGGCATGCCAACAAACACCAGCAGCGGCAAATCGTCCCCTTTGTTTGCTGCACACAGCAAATGGTAGGCCCGGTAGAGGACTTCGTGGTTTTTTCTGCGCTCGATCGTCGAGACAAAAAGAATGAATTTTTTGCCGAGTATGCTGGCCACGTTCTGATTTTCGATCGTGCCGTCAGCTGGCAGGGAGTCGCCCAACCGGACAACAGTGGTATCGGTCAACGGATAGCCATGTTTCCTGCAAAATTCGAGAAAATCGCTCCGGGTTCTCTGTGAATTAGAGAGCACCGCTGTCGATCCGGTGCACAGGTTTTTGATGTAGCGCTCGAATGGTTTGATCGCTGGCGCTGTGCAGTACTGAGGATAGAGTATTGGAATAATGTCGTGGCAAAGCATCAGGATGTGGAGTCCAAGATTTTTTAGTCCGGGGTAGAGCGGCGTGTATTTGCCGTCGAGATCGATGCCGAGATCGATGAGGACATCGCCCTTCCGGAACCCTGACAATTTCACCAGCGGCTGCGAGACCGGGAGTTGAGGCGGAACATATTGTTGCACCTGTAGTTTCTCGAACTTGATGACACCAACCGGAAACACTCGCGCGGAGTTGATGATCTCCTTGCAGATTTCATATTCGACGCGTGCTATTCCGCATGGTGGCCTGTTCCAGTTTGCCGTGAATGTCATATTCAGCCACACGACAGGCGCTTTACTTCTTTCTATATATTCCATATGAATGAACGGTGACTTGCCGCACACCGCCTCGCCTTATTGATCGTATTTCCCCTTGGCCAGCGTCTTTTCCCAGCCGCTCCAATCAATCTTGCTGTCGCCAATTTTTCGGGCAACGACAGAGCTGAATAACGGGGCGGGATCATGCTGCATCCTTGAGATCGACCGGCTGGTGCCGACATCCAGCGGAACAATCGCTGCGTTACCGATCTCCTCGATACGCAAGATTTCAAATCCGGTGGCTTCGTTGAGCAAGCTCGGCCATGCGTGGGGAGAGATTCGCCAAAAATCCCAAGGCTCGGCATGAAGCGGCCAGGTTACCGGCGCATACGCAATAAACAGACCTCCGGAGCGCAGGATCCGATTGGATTCGATCACGACCTTCCAAGGAGCGATCAGATGTTCAAGAACAGAATGCGAGTAAACAACGTCAACGGATTCCAGCGCCACATGTTCCGATAGTTGATGCACATCCGCGACGATGTCAACGTTGGGGTGGTCTTCGATATCAACGCCAATATATTTAAAATCCTGTCCCACCAGCTTTCGTATTTCACTGCTTGCGCTGCCACGCCCGCCTAGTTCGACGAAAACCCGCTGAGATGCTTCACGCACAGGAATGCCCCGCAGGATTTGATCAAGCTGACGTGCGCCCGGAAAATCCGGGACGGCGGACGTCACCGGAAAGCACTTCACCGATCCGTCCTCGAATACAGCCTCCAGTCGGAGGCTATCGAGAATACTGTCGCTCGTCTCAACCTGCATTAGCGGAATGTTTATAAAATCCGCAAAAATTGCCCGGATACTGTGCCCATGCCAGCCAAAATTTGGACCGAAGGCCTCCATGGCGCGTGGCGAGGGCAGAGGGAATTTCAGGCTGCGAGGCCGCTGAGTTACAGATGGGTGAGAGCCGATATCCTGTGTTGTCCACCATTGGACCGTTTCGAAGGCGCGATTGCCTTTGAGCCGGATCCCCGCCAATTTTCGCTGCCTGTCCAGTAACTCGAAATCAATCTGCAGATAGTTTTGGAACAAACTGAGCGAATTCACGCTGAAGTGGCACTCTTGCGGGCGCGTAGCAACTTTCGGATAGTGGTATTTGTAAATTGCCTTTTCAAGCCGGAAGCTCTCACCGGCGGATTTTGCTTCGCAAAAAATAAAAAGCCACTCGAGACGCGTTTTGTGCGGAATGAAATCCATCCGTACAGCATGCGATCCATCACTTATGGTGAGATTGGCGGAAACAATTTCCTCACCGAGGCGCGAGATCTCGCCTGTTCCTTTGAAATCAATGTAAGCCTTTTGCATCCTCGTCGCGTAGCCGCAAATTTCGATGCGAAAATTTTGATCTTCTGAAACGCGGAGAGCTGCAAGGAGACCGCATTTTTGCCTTGCGAAGTAAGGCACGAGCATCGATACGCCAAACCTGCCCGGTGAAGCCGCCGTCACCACCCAGTTCGTACCATCAACGGTCAATGTGGAATTCACGGCGTTGACCGAGTGCGAACCGACTCCGAATTGTTTTTCGCCTATCAAAAAGACCTCACTGATTTTTCCTGAAAACAAGAGCAGAATTACAAATAACCAAATTTGTGACTTTGCTTTTGTATGAAATTGGCCCTCGCGACTTTAATGGCATTTCTGTTCGCGATATTGAACTGGTAGCCCACATTCTTCATATGCACGATAAACTCGATACCATTGACTTTAAGTCCGACGACTGACAATGGAATTAGTCCGATAATCTGGAGCTCGAGCATTATGAGAAGGAAGTTCTCCGGCGTGAAAACGGTTACGTGAGTGTCAATGTAATTGTCGTCCGGATTCCTCAGGCTGGAAATCAGGCCTTCAAACACTTCGTAAATGTCCGAGGTGAACTTTCGCTCGTTAGCAGGGCCGTCAGGAGAAAATCTGCTGTGAAAATCGAAAATTTGAAAAGGATCAGGCCTGTCGGCATCGGAAAAATACAATTTCAGCAACTCTGCCGTAGTTGTCTGCGACCTGTAAAAATCAAAAGTCTTTCGCTTGTTCGGGATGGCCATGCTCAGCATGCCATTTTGTTTGAGCACTTGTCCGCAGCCTTTAAGAAATTTAATCGGATTTGGCAGATGCTCGAAATTGTGCGATGAAATAACGTAATCGAACCTGTTGTACCCATATTTTTCGGTGACGGCTTTTTCAATTTCAACCGCTGAAGATACGATATCAACCTCTTCAATTCGATGTGCTGATGCGATGACGTGAGGGTCGGGATCAACGCTGGCATTTTGTTTCAGCCGTTCCGTATCGAAAACATCCAGAGATAGCGAATTCCAGCCATCCTTCTTCGGCGCAATGGGCGAATGATACGGTGCAATTTCAATGCCAAAATCTGTCTTTTTTGCGAACTTGAGAATTTCCTGAATTCTATCCATCGTAATTTTCCGGGTCAGGATTTTTAATAATCAAAACTGCTTTTCATAGATGCATGCCCACTCGGTAATGGGCGGCGTCAGTCGAGATCGTTGATAGCGGAACTTGTCAAAAAATTCATCCCATTCTGCGGGAGACTTAAGATTGATGTGGCCCCATTGAATATCCCAGTCAGCGGATGGGTGAGCGTAAGGTGTCGATGAAAAAACAATGTATTTCGGTTGAATGAAATTCTTTACCTTATTCATTATCGAATTCAGTGCCTCGTCTGGAATATGCTCGAAGCATTCGATGGAAAAAAACACATCCTTTTCACCGTAGCTGCCGTCGAATTCAGGGTCGTGAAAATATTTCCCCCCGATTTCGGGATGTAGCTGCTTGAAAAATTCATGCGAATAACTGTTGCCGTCGACCCCGACGCACTCGATTCCGACTTTATTCAGCAAATAAACCAAATATCCCGGGCCACATCCGATTTCAAGCGCGCTTTTGAATTTCAGATTTGTCAGGCACCATCGCGTGAAATTTTCAAATAAACGGCGATAGTCGGGATTGAGCTGGTTGTTGCCAAGCGCAACGGATATGTCAAAAAACTCTTTGCTGGTGAACGCGCGCGGCAACCCGGCTTGCGAATAGCCACGTCCATTCAGTTTATTGAGTTCGATGATTTCCTCGATCGTCTTGTACATTATTGTCAGCGAAATTTTTCTAAAAATTGATATGGCTGGTGACTGCCGACGGCATCTCTGATGACTTTAATCATGGCCTCATTTCGCGCAGCATACTCATAAAATCGGAGAATATTCTGGCGATATGGATTGTTTCTAATTAAATCTATTTTTATAATTCCTAAATTTTTTAGAATGGGTTCCCACAACAAGTGGTTTGGATTAAGATTTTTTGCAAATTCAAAATCAATTGTAATGCCGCCATCTTCGATTTTCGGCCTGTAACTGCCGACTGCGACAGCGTTACAATATGCTGCGAAGAGGTCATAATACGAGGGCTTATAAATTGAATCCAGTTCAAATCCATGAGACTTGAAGTAGGTTGACATCCCGATTTCATATTTCTGAATAACTTCCTTTTTGTCGGAAATCGGTGTCATTCCCTCCCACCATTTTTTGAAGATATCTGAACATATCAAGTCAGGGTGCTCAAATGCCACCCAGTAAGATTGAATATGTGTCGAGTGCTGATGCGATATCGTTAACCCGTTAAGGCGCGGCGTGCTGATCTCCGTAGCCGAGCCTTTCAACAGAAGTTGAGGAGAAAAGGTGATAAACGAACTGTTAAAGATGGTTAGTTTCTTTAAGGTCGGCAGATTTTTTATTGCTTCGATGCCGGTTTTGTAAGACCAAAAATCATAGCCCACATTTTCTCGTCTTATCACCCGGCAGAAATTTCCAAGGTGGCTTGCGTAATCGTCGCGCAGGCCAGTCGATACAAAAATAATTGTCTCGGATATCTGGGAGAGTGTTTTTATAAGATTTATTAAATCGATCGCAACTTTGCCTTCAGGATGAAAGTGCGCCACCACAAATGCCTGATCCTGCTTTGAATATTCAAGCGTCTTTTCGCTTTGGTTCATGAGCTGTTTTTGAAATTTTCTTAATTCGCCACGGCTTTTGACGTTGTTTTTTCTTGCTCACGCTATGCAGCGTTATTGATTCGCCGCGATGATTGAAGAGCTTTCCTGTATTTGATGTGCGAAAGAATCAAGCTATATTGAATGCGCTCTTTAAAATCCATTTGATCCAAGAAGGATTTCATTTTCTCCAATGCAATGGCGCTATCATATCCGCGATCAGTTGGATGATTAATGGAAATAGTATTGTCCATTACTAATGCCATTCCTTCTGAATGGGCGTAGGCGGCTGCAAACCAATCTATCCCCCATCCATAGACATTTTTTGAGTAATCTAATTGTTTCATTCTGTTGCCTATCTTTCGATTCACCGCAAAAACAATTCCATCGATATAGGCAACATAAAATAATTTCTCGTCTGAGGAGCTCAAAATTTTAGTTATTTCTCCGGGGAACACGGTCCCTGTTGTTTTGGGCGTCCATATTCCCAATTTCTCATTTGCTGAAAACGCATTTTCGCATTTTTTGAAAAGTAATTTCCAATTTTCGCATTCGCAATCTGCGTGGATGATCAGCAGGACATTTTCTGTGAACGTGTCGATCGAGGTTTTGAATTTATCAGCCCAAAATAGCTCATTCGATGTTTTTGTCGACGAATATTCATCTTCGAAACAAAAATTCGGGTCTTGGTCGGAATAAATGATCGTGAGTTTTTGGACGCTATTTTTTAGGGATTTGTATATCGATTTTGCCTTGTCATGCTTTCCCGTCCACGAAATGATGCAGACGCGAATGTCTTTGGCGTTGTTCTTGGGATGGGTGGATGTTCTGCTCATGCTTAGGCGCGTCTTTGGATCGGGATAATCTGATTTTTGTTCTTAGAAATTCAGCCGGCGGTAAGCGTGGTTTGTGGACTAGCACGAAACAGATGGCATTACGATTGACGAACGATCGTATGCGTCGCCAGACATGCCAATGTTCAACGGTGATCTGCTGCCGGCCCGGGATTGTCGGATGGGTACGGTAAGTTTGTCGAGATTTACTGTGAGATTCCTTCCATCGTCAGGTGATTGCAGTACAAAAATTCCTGTTCCGATGCCGGTACTGCCCCCGACGATTCATATTCTCACTTTGGGAATATGCCGGATAATACTCAGTTGTTCCGCAAAGCGGTGTCGCGTCCCTCCAAAGTGTGAAGCGCTCAGCGGAAATGAGATCTGCCAGCACAGCCGGCGACCTAATTCGGCTCCATTGACGGCTCGGTTGCGTTTTCGCCTTTGATAACGGAGGGGATGCGACAGCCGGATGCCTGCCCGCTTACTTTTGCGCCGTTCAGTGCGTCGTGATCCTGCGCAAACTGCGCCGTAGCGAGAAGCTGCCGCAAAAATCACCCGAATAACGTTGCGATTTATAGAACAAAAACGTACAGTTTCTGCAAATCTTGCCGTGAACAGCTTAGGTGGTTTAAATAGCATTAAGCAATGGAGCACGCACCAAAATTCATTCGCAGCGCGCGCGTTGCCGCTGTTTCGGCAATGGCGATCGGTATCGTCGGTCTTTCTGGCTGGCTGTTCAATATCGCCATATTGAAGAGCATCGGTGCTGATTTTGTGGCGATGAAAGCAAATACCGCCATTTGCCTGATTTCTTTGAGCACGGCTTTGCGGTTGCAGTGCGATTTGCCTAGCCGACCCGCGAATGCAAAAATTGCAATTTTAATTGCAGCAAGCGTCGCTGCCATTGCGCTGCTGACCTTGATGCAATCTGCGCTGGGCGTTGATTTTGGCATCGATCAATTTTTATTTCCTGACAATTCCGTACTCGGCACTGGAGAACATCCCGGTCGAATGGCTTTCGCCACGGCTGTCTGCCTTGTTCTGTGCGCGCTTGCGCTGATGTTCAAAGAAAACTCCCGACCTGCGCAATTCTCAACAGTAGCGACCCTTTTGCTTGCTTCGCTGGCGGTTACAGGCTACATCTTTGAAACACGACCGTTGTACCAAATCGTCGGATATACCTCCATGGCAGTACATACCGCTGTCGCGGTGTTGTTGCTTGGCCTTGGGATTATGGCTGCCAGATCGCATCGGGCGTTGATCAGTGTTTTATCGAGTCGCAGCGGCGGTGGAAATATGGCTCGCACTTTGCTGATGGCGACGCCGGTCGTCATGCTGGTGCTGAATTGGCTCATTTTGCAAGGCGAACAGGCAGATATTTACGACACGAAATTTGCGTTTGCGGTCTCATTCATTTCAAGCATCTTCGGAATAGCGGCCCTGGTGGCAGTTGTGTCGCGCAAGCTGATCTTGTCAGAGATGCACCGGGACGAGATCATGAGTGAGCTTGCTGTATTGAACCGAGATCTTGAGAAAATTGTGGAGCAGCGAACGCGGGATTTGATGGCTGTGAATCAGAAACTCACGCTGGAAATCGCAGAGCGCGAGCAGGCAGAGCAGCAGGTACGCCAGCTGTCATTGACTGACGATCTCACGGGATTACTGAACCGCCGCGGATTTCTTTTGCTTGCCGAGCAAGCGATCAAGACGGCGAAACGTGCGCAAGCGGATGTCGCGCTGATTTATTTCGATCTCGACGGCTTAAAATTCGTTAACGATAGCCTCGGGCATCAGGCGGGTGACAGGCTAATCGCAAGCGCTGGTCAGATACTGAAAACCAATTTTCGCGAATCCGATCTTGTTGCCAGAATCGGCGGCGATGAATTCACGGTACTGGCGGTCGGGGGCGAATCGCCTAAAAAAATGCTGGCTCGTTTACAGCAGGCGGTCGACCGATTTAACGCTGAGAACCCGACTTTGCCTGCTCTTGCATTCAGCCAAGGTACGGTGCGCAGTTTCCCGGAGAGCGACAAGCCATTGTTCCAGCTGATGGCTGAAGCCGATGCACTGATGTACCAAGAGAAGCGCATCCACCGTCAGCAAAGGCAAAGCCAAGGCCAAAGCAGCACCTTCCACTGAGCTTGGTCAGATTTACAGCCAGTCATCTGGTCCGAATCATCGTCCAATTGCGACCTGGCTCAGCCGCCGCGCCGCACGGATACCTGCCACAACAGCCAGCCTGTCAGTGCGAAGGCAAACTGACCGACGGCCAGCCCCAAGACTGAGACGGCCAGCACAGGTGCCATTAGTCCTGCCACCAGTGCCGAGAGCATCGTCATCGTGAATGATTGGCATGAAGCTACCGTGCCGCGTACTTGCGGGAACAGATCAAGCACCTTGAGCGTCAGTCCTGGCGCGACCATCGACATGCCTAGCGTATACAAAAACAGGGGCGCGACCGTCCAGGGTAGTGCTGGCGAGAACAGCAAGTGGTAGCTGACATTGAGTAGTCCCGATACGATCAGCAATCCGAAGCCGATCTTCACCTGCCGGTCTGCGCCTCGGCGACCGGCCAGCCGGTTAGCAGCCAGTGCGCCGAGAAAGATGCCGGCAACTGAAGGCACGAATAGCCAGCCAAACTGGTTCGGTCCCAGTCCGAGATGACGCGTCAACAGCACCGGTGCCGACGATACGTACAGAAACAGCCCGGAAAAATTGAATGCCAGCGCGCCCGCTTTGAGCTGGAAACGTGGCGACAGAAAGATCATCCGGTAATTCCGCCACAGTGAAGTGGGGTGAAAAGACTCGCGCCGCTCTTGTGGCAGCGATTCAGGCAGATAGCGCCAGCACAACGCAAGAAGCAGTAAAGCAAGCAAGAATAGCAGCTCGAAAATTGCGCGCCAGTCCGATAGCGTGACAATCCAGCCGCCGATAATCGGGGCAATCGCAGGCGAGATCGAAAAAATCATGGTCACCAGAGACATCATCTTTTCTGCCTCGGCACCTTTGTAGAGATCGCGCGTAATCGCACGGCCAATGACGACACCGGCACCAGCCGATACACCTTGTAGCATGCGAAAGCCCCACAGCATCTGGACGCTGCTGGCCATCGCGCAACCTAGCGACGCCAATCCGTAGACCGCGAGCGAAGCCATAATGATGCGCCGCCGGCCAAATGCGTCTGACAGGGCGCCATGCCACAGGATCATCACGGCAAACGCTGCCATATAGGCCGTCAGTGTTTGCTGCACCTCCAGTGCGCTTGCATTCAGCGCCTGCGCGATTGAGCCAAAAGCGGGCAGGTAAGTATCGACTGAAAACGGTCCGAGCATCGACAACGCTGCCAATAGCAGCGCGAGCTGACCTGAAGATAGGGGACGGGCGCGGATCACTTGTGTCGCATCACTGACTGCCAATGACATTGCGGTTCACTAGCGCAAGCAACCTCAATTGCCTCCGATAAGTAAGTCGTGGCATCGATTGACAGTTTTTCGGCATGACTGGCTCCGAAGAAGGTTGAGCAAGTGAAGAAGCATAGCGCAGACGCCTGCTTTCCTCGCGTCCGGACGATGTGTGCCACCGCCTGTTGCGTCTATCGACCTTGGCAAGATTGGTGTGTCAAAGCGATACCCAATCAGCCAGAACCAAATATTGCGGCGGGACACTACGAAACATCGTATCCGTTCGTCGGCAGAGGCCGGATGATCCTGGAGCTTCGATACTTTTCAAATTATCTGAAAGTAAGTATGAAATCACATCCGAATAAAGGCCGTTCTCCATCCCTCTCATCGACGGACATAGACGACGAATCGTCCTTGTCATCCTTTAAGTCGCCGCAGTCGAAATCCCCTTCGGGAACTGCAGCCGACGCATCGCCTCCACGCATGCGCCAAGGATCGACGCTGTCGCCAAATCGCTCGGCACTTATGGGCGACAGCGCGTCATCGACTCGTAGCGTAGCTCCCTCGTCGCTGTCTAATGTCGGCAAATTCAGCGCATCGCCGGGGACGAAAGCATCTACGCGTACCTTGTCGACCACCACAAGCGTTCCAAAGATAATGGCGAACTCTTTGCAAGATGATGAATCGTCGGACGAATTTATGTCATTCGACGGCGTTGACGGACGAAGCGATTCCGAGTCGATCAACGAGAAAGAGGCTGCAAAACTCCGGTCACCCAAGCAAGAGAAGCGACCAGCAGACCGCAATTCGAATCACATTAATGCCGATGAATTTCTGAGGGAGGTTCTTGATAATCCCGATAAGTATCTTGATGAACCCAGTAAGCAGTATGTTCGCAGGAACGCGCAGATCTTCGAGCAAACTGGAAACAAGCCGCCGAGAACGGCAAATGCAGCTCAGCGGCCAACGCAGGCTAACCGTTTTCTCGCGTCTGATACAAGCCGGCAAGACCATAGCACTCCTTTGGTGTCGACGCGACCCGCTCAGCAAAATGCGGACGACCTGAAGCCTGAAGGAATCGTTCCTATGCGCTGGCTCAAAGAGCGGCCGGTAGATGCTAGCGGGGCACCACACCGTGCAAAGAAGAACCAAAGTACCGGGCGCGTAGCGGATTCGTCAAGCTTCATCATCCGTATGAGCCGTACTAAGGTGGAAGATACCAACCGACAGCGCAACACGCGCACTGGCTCGCTAAAAGCGCATAACGACTCAGATTCGCCACGATCATCCGGGTCAACAAGGGTGCCGAAATCACCGCGTGCGACGATGAATGCGCTTGCGCACAGCGAATCTGAATTGCCCTTCTCCGGGAAAACGAGGCCGCCGAAATCGCCGCGCGCGCAGGTTGACACCCAGAAGCTTCGCGGAATCGATCCCAAACGCGCTGCCAAAAATTATCCGGTTGAATACTCACTTGATCTCAGCAATTACGCGAAAAATCGTAGGCTAAAAGAGTGTTTCGATGCCGAATTTAATCCAGTCACGGGAAAAGAAACAGTCACGAAAATGGCGAATTCACGTACCGATGTAACGGGGATACTCCAGCGCGATTTTGAACATTCGACCTATCAGTATGTAGATGATGAAGGCGACGTTCATCCTCTGAACTCCATAGATGACTTTGTGCATTTCGTCGATCCTGATCAAACCGGATTGGCAAAGCAAGTCAGTCGCTTTGCCTGCCAGACTTTAGGCATATGGATCAAGCATATTTTCCAATCGCAAACCGACAAAAACGGACAGCCGACGTCGCCACTGAAATTGGCTGATGGAACCCCGGTGTTCATCACCGTTTCACCGCATGCGACTTATCAATTCAAAAAAGAACAAAACGGGCAAATTGTGTTGAGCTACCTTGCTGAGTACAACACGCCGAACAATGGCCTTAGACAAAAAAATACCGCCAGGCTTGTTCATCCCGTTTCGGGCATGGCCGTGCCAATCGAGAATGCGAAAGCCAACGTTACCCTGGACATCACGTTCAATCAGCAAGGTGATTTTCAGATGGGCGAATTGAATTTGCGCGCCACCGGTTGGAACCAGGTGACTGTCTAAATCACCGCATCATCCGCCGTCAGATGGTCGCCGGTTCGATCCGGCGACCATCTCGAAACGGAACAGCCTGCATTCGATAGCGCCGTTGAAGAACGGCGTTTTTTTTGATTCTTTCAGTCGCAGCATCCGCGGCAATGTCAGGTCGGCTGTGAACAGGCAGACGGTCCAGCCGGCAAAGCGGCTTTTCAACGTGCTGCCGAACGCACTGAAGAAAGCAGTCGCGAGTTCGTCCGGCTCTTGCGAGCGATCGCCGCGCACACCGATACGCTCGCCATAGGGCGGATTCGCAATTAACAGTCCCGGCATGCCGGTTGGCGGTTTCACTTCCTGCGCATCGATTTGCTTCAACGGCACGTCGAACGTAATGCCGGCACGTTGCAGGTTGTTACGCGCCATCACCAGCATGTCGCCCGAAATGTCACTGCCGAAAAGGGTGGGCTTGTTCGGCAGCGGTGTGGATTTCACGGCTGAGCGGATCGCATCCCAGTCGGCCGATCGGAAATTCTTGAATTTTTCGAACGCGAATGTCCGGTTCATGCCCGGCGGAATGCCAGCCAGCATTTGCGCCGCTTCGATCAGCAGCGTGCCCGATCCGCACATCGGATCCAGCAGCGGTGTACCCGGCTTCCAGCCCGCCGTCCGCAGCAAGCCGGCAGCGAGATTTTCGCGCAGTGGCGCATCACCCGTTTCCATGCGCCAGCCACGTTTGAACAGACCTTCGCCGGACGTGTCCAGATACAGCGTGACGGTACGGGCATCGAGAAAACCCCAGATGCGCATGTCCGGCGAGCGTGTATTCACCGACGGTCGCTCGCCCGTGCGGTCGCGGTAGCGGTCGCATAGCCCGTCCTTTATTTTCAGCGTCGCGAATTCCAGGCTTTTCAGCGGCGACTTGATCGCATTCACATCGACCCGGATCGTCTGGTCGAGATCAAACCAGTCCTCCCACGATGCCGCGAGCGCCAGATCGTAAATATCGTTCTCGTTTGTATAGCCGCCGTGCGCAATGCGCAGCAGCACGCGCGATGCGATCCGCGAGTGCAGGTTCAGCAACATGGCATCGGCCAGCTTTCCCGAGCAGTGCACGCCGCCGGGCACGGTGTTGTGTACTTTCAGCGTGCTGCTTTTCGCCGCGATCTCATTGAGCTCCTCGGCCAGCGCAATCTCGAGGCCGCGCGGGCAGGGGCAAAAATAGGAATGGGAGGAAGTCGTCATCGGTTGCCTTTTATCCGTTGACGCCCAGGCGTCGGTTGCCTGGGCGCGTCGTCGTGAATCATGTCGCTAGACGCGCCGGCGCGGCGCCGAAATCGCGTCTCGCGATTTGCCTGTTTATTTGGCCAGCGCCTGCTCGACAAAGACCAGTCGGTCTTGTCCCCAGAAGCCGTCGCCGTCAATGCTGTACCAGGGCACACCGAAGACATTCGCGGCAATCGCATCGTCGGTATTGCGTGCATAGTCGGCCGCGACTGCGTCATTGGCTGACAGCGTCAGCAAGGCTGCGCCGTCCAGGCCGACGCTGTTGGCCACCGCGACCAGCGTGTCGGCGTTCGCCAGGTCTTTTTCTTCGGCCCAGCAAGCGCGGCAGAGCGCGCCCAACAGCGCCAGCGCCGGGTCGGTGCCATTCGACTGTTGCGCTGCAATGATCATTTTCGCTGCCGTTTCGCCAGAGACAGGAAAGAATTTGGGATGCAGCGTCAATGGCATGCCAAGGAACTGGCTCCAGCGCGTCAGCTCAGCCAGCCGATAGGCCTGTCGCTGCGGCGGGCGCTGGCCGACCGGTACGCCACCGGAGGCGGCGAACACTTTGTTCACGTCACAAGGCTTCAGCTGCACTTGCGCTCCGTGTTTCTTAGCGATGGCAACGAAGCGCTCATGGCCAAGGTAAGTCCACGGCGATTGCGGTGCGATGAAATAGTCGACGGACTTGCCCATCGATGTCTCCTGTTATAGGTGGGTAAAAGATTCAGAAAGGCTTGACGACCACCAGCACGACCGCCGCCAGCATCGCCAACACAGGCACTTCATTGAACCAGCGGAACCATACATGCGAGCGGACATTCTCGCCCCGCTCGAACTGCTTCAGCAGGCGCTTGCAATAATGATGGTAGCCAATCAGCAGCAACACAATCGTCAGCTTCGCATGCATCCAGCCGCTGCCCGGACCCTGGCCGACGCCATAGCCCAGCCAAAGCACCAGCCCGAGCACCAGTGCCGGGATCATCAGGATCGTCATGAAGCGATACAGCTTGCGTGCCATTGCCAGCAGACGTGCCGTCGCAGCCGGCTCGGTTTCCATTGCCAGGTTCACGAAAATGCGCGGCAGATAGAACAGGCCGGCGAACCACGAAGCGATGAAAACGATGTGCAGCGACTTGATCCACAGATAGGCCATGCGTCAGGCCCTCACTTCGCCATGGCCAAGCACGACATACTTCAGTGAGGTCAGCCCTTCGAGGCCGACCGGGCCGCGTGCATGCAGCTTGTCGTTCGAGATGCCGATCTCGGCGCCAAGGCCGTATTCGAAGCCGTCGGCAAAGCGTGTCGATGCATTCACCATCACCGATGCCGAATCGACCTCGCGCAGGAAGCGCATTGCCCGCGAATAATCTTCGGTGACGATGGAATCCGTGTGCTGTGACGACCAGGTATTGATATGGTCGATCGCTTCGTCGACGCCGGGCACGATCTTCACTGCGAGGATCGCATCCAGATATTCAGTCGCCCAGTCCTCGTCAGTGGCCGGTGTCAGATGCGGATAGCCTGCCAGGATCGTCAGCGCTTCCGGGTCGGCGCGCAGCTCAACCTGCTTGTCGGCATACAGCTTTGCCAGTTGCGGCAGCACGGTCGGAGCAATACTGCGCGCTACCAGCAGCGTCTCCATCGTGTTGCAGGTGCCGTAGCGATGGCACTTCGCATTGAAGGCCACTGGCAGTGCCTTCGCCAGATCAGCGCTGTCGTCGATATACACATGGCAGATGCCGTCGAGGTGCTTGATCATCGGTACCTTCGATTCTTTCATCAGCCGCTCGATCAGACCCTTGCCGCCACGCGGCACGATCACGTCAACATATTCGGGCATCGTGATCAGCGCGCCGACAGCGGCACGGTCGGTGGTCTCGACGATCTGCACGGCCTCCGCCGGCAGGCCGGCGCCCTGCAGGCCTTCCTTGACCAGCTTCGCCAGCGCCTGGTTGCAATGGATGGCCTCGGAGCCGCCGCGCAAAATAGTCGCATTGCCGCTCTTGATGCACAGGCCGGCCGCATCGACCGTCACGTTCGGGCGCGCTTCGTAGATGATGCCGATTACGCCGAGCGGCACGCGCATCTGGCCGACCTGGATGCCAGTCGGACGGTATTTCATGTTGGTGATCTCGCCGATCGGATCCGGCAGCGACGCAATTTGTTCAAGCCCCTCGGCCATTGTCGCGATGGCTTTCTCCGACAGCGTCAGCCGGTCGACCATCGCCGGTGCAAGGCCGTTCGCGCGCGCAGCGTCCAGATCTTTCTGGTTGGCCGCGGTCAGCAGCGCGGCGTCGCGGCGGATGCCGGCGGCGATCAGCTGCAGCGCGCGGTTCTTCGCGGCGGTGTCCGCCTTGGCCATCGCGCGCGATGCTTTGCGCGCGGCGCGGCCAATGTCGGTCATGTAATTCTGAATGTCCATCGTGATTCCCTCTGCTTCATTTTTTTGCAATCACCAGCGCGAGCTGCAGCAGCGCATCCCAGGCATCGCCGGCGAAATCTTTCGTACGTAGTCCCTTGATCATGCGATCGATCTGGGCCGCTTTGGCGAGCGCATCCTCCAGCGCGGCCAGCTTCACGCGTGCCAGCGCCGGCGGCATCAAACGCTCGCGCGGTCCCCAGATGCGGTATTCCTTCAGCAGCGCGGCCAGCGGACGGCCGTCGGCAGTGCCCAGCTTCAGCTTCAGCAGCGTGCGAATTTCCTCGGCAATCGCCCACAGCACCAGCGGCGGCGCTTCGCCTTCGCCCTTCAGCCCGTCGAGCATGCGCACGACACGGGCGACGTCGCCGGACAGCATCGCCTCTGACAGTTTGAAGACGTCATAGCGCGCCACGTTCAGCACGGCATCCTGCACCTGCTCGAACGACAGCCGGCCTTCAGGATACAGCAGCGCCAGCTTACGAATTTCCTGGTGTGCGGCCAGCAAGTTGCCCTCGACGCGCTCCACCATGAACTCGAGTGCGGTACGGTCGGCGCTCTGTCCTTGCGCGGCCAGCCGTCGGCCGATCCAGTCGGCCAGCTGCTGGCGCTCGACATTCGGGATATCGATGAACACCGCATGCCGCTGCAGCGCGCCGACCCAGGCGCTCTTTTGCGTGGCCCAGTCGAGTTTCGGCAGCGTAATCAGGGTCAGCGTGTCGCCGGCCTCCGGCGAGACGGCAGCGGTGGCCGCGTAGTCCTGCAACGCCTGTCCGCCGTCCTTGCCGGGCTTGCCGCCAGGTATGCGCAGCTCGATCAGCTTGCGGTCACCAAAGAGCGACATCGCCTGATTCGCCGCCAGCAGCTCGCCCCATTTGAACGAACGCTCGACTACCAGCACCTCGCGCTCGGAGAAGCCGGACGCACGCGCCTTCGCGCGGATCCGGTCGGCGGCCTCCAGCGCCAGCAAATGCTCATCGCTGGTCACCACATACAGCGGCGCCAGCGACTTCGACAGGTGCGCCTCGAGCGCTTCCGCGCGCAGCTGCACAGGCGCGCCTGTTAAGGCTTGACCTGCGCCAGCTGGCGCATGATCTGGCTGACCGCATCGCGCCGCAAGTCGTCGAAGATCAGTCGCTCTTCCTGCTCTTTCGCCAGCACCTGAGATTCGCTGTACGACAAGATGGTCTGCAGCGCGATCTCGCTCGGCGCCAGCAGTTTCTTGTTGTCCTTGTCGGCCACCTCATAGCGAATGCGGTAGGTCAGGCTGTATTCGCGCACCTGGCCCTGCGAGTTCAGTGTCAGCACCTTGCGCTCCTGCTTGTCGGAAAGCACGCGCAGCGATACCTGCGCCGTCTTGGGATCGTTGACGAGCTTCGCCGTGCGCTGCGAGCGTATCGAGGTGCGCAGGTCGCGCTCGAGCGGCGTGCCGGACGGTGCGTCCAGATAGACCGAATCGAACCCCAGCTGAGAATCCGGCGTGCTGCCGCGAAGGTAATAGCCGCAGCTGGCCAGCGGTAGGGCCAGCAGCGCGGCAGCGAGACGGCGACGTGCTCGGTTCAAGGCGCTCTCCTTAAGCGACGATGTTCACCAGCTTGCCGGGTACGACGATGATCTTTTTCGGCGCACCCTCGACGAATTTTTTCACGTTCTCATCGGCCAGTGCTGCGGCCTCGATACTTGTCTTGTCGGCGTCCTTCGCGACGGTGATCTTGCCACGCAGCTTGCCGTTCACTTGCACCATCAGCTCGATTTCGGCCTGCTCCAGCGCAGCGGCATCGACCTGCGGCCACGGCGCATCCAGCAGATCACCGTGCGCGCCGGCATAACCGAGCGCCGACCACAGCGCATGCGTGATATGCGGCGCCACCGGATACAGTACGCGCAGGAAGATGCCCAGGCATTCGCCCATCGCGGCCTTCGCTGCTTCGCTGCTGTCCAGCTTCGCTCCTTCGAGCAGGTTCAGCATTTTCATGCAGGCCGACACGACGGTGTTGTATTGCAGGCGGCCGTAATCATGGTCAGCCTGTTGCAGCACCTTGTGCACCTCGCGGCGCAAGGCCTTGATGTCGGCCTGGTTCGACGATGCGCTCAGTACCGGCAGGATCGACGACGACTGCGCATGCGCGAACGTCCATACGCGGCGCAGGAAACGGTGCGCGCCCTCGACACCAGAGCCCGACCATTCCAGCGTCTGTTCGGGTGGCGACGCAAACATCGTGAACAGGCGTGCCGTATCGGCGCCGTACTGATCGATGATGGCCTGCGGATCGATGCCATTGTTCTTCGACTTTGACATCTTTTCCGTACCGCCGATCTGCACTGGCTGGCCGTCGCTCTTCAGCGTCGCCGACGCCGGGCGTCCGCGCTCATCGAACTGCAGCTCGACGTCTTCCGGATTGAACCAGGTCTTCTTGCCGGACGCATCTTCGCGGTAGTAGGTCTCGTTGAGCACCATGCCTTGCGTGAGCAGGTTCACGAACGGCTCATCGAACTTTACCAGGCCGAAGTCGCGCATCACCTTGGTCCAGAAGCGCGCATACAGCAGGTGCAGCACGGCGTGCTCGATACCACCGATGTACTGGTCCATCGGCATCCAGTAATCGTTGCGCGCATCGACCATCGCATCGCTGCTGCCCGGCGAGCAATAGCGCATGTAGTACCACGACGAATCGACGAAGGTGTCCATCGTGTCGGTCTCGCGGCGTGCCGGCTGGCCGCAGGTCGGGCAGTCGACCTGCAGGAATTTTTCGTGCTTGTTCAGCGGGTTGCCGCTGCCATCCGGCACGCAGTCCTCGGGCAGCACGACCGGCAGGTCCTTTTCCGGCACCGGCACGTCGCCGCAATGTGCACAATGGATCATCGGGATCGGCGTGCCCCAGTAGCGCTGCCGCGAAATCCCCCAGTCGCGCAGGCGATAGGTGATTTTTTTCTCGCCCAGGTCTTGCGCGGCCACGTCCGCTGCGACCGCATCGACGGCCGCCTGATAGCCGAGGCCATCGTATTTGCCGGAGTTGACGCAGCGGCCGTTTTCTTTGTCGGCGTACCACTCTTGCCAGGCGTCGGTGCTGTAGTCTTTGCCGTCGACCGCGATCACCGGCTCGATCGGCAGATCGTATTTTTTCGCGAACGCGAAATCGCGCTCGTCATGCGCCGGCACGCCCATCACGGCGCCATCACCATAAGTGATCAGCACATAGTTGCCGACCCAGACCTCGACTTCTTTGCCGGTCAGCGGATGGGTGACGAACAGGCCAGTCGGCATGCCCTTTTTCTCCATCGTTGCCATGTCGGCCTCGATCACACTGCCTTGCTTGCATTCGGCAATGAACGCGGCCAGCGCCGGATTGTTCTTCGCCGCATGCGCGGCCAGCGCGTGCTCGGGCGCGACCGCACAGAAGGTGACGCCCATGATGGTGTCGGCTCGCGTGGTGAAGACCCACAGCTTGCCGCCGTTGAGCAGCTGGCCGTCGTCGCCCTTGACCCCGTGAGGGAAGGCAAAGCGCACGCCGGTCGACTTGCCGATCCAGTTCGCCTGCATGATGCGCACGCGCTCCGGCCAGCCGGGCAGCTTATTTTCGACGGAATCGAGCAGCTCTTCGGCGTAGTCGGTGATCCGCACGTAGTACATCGGGATCTCGCGCTTCTCGATCAGCGCGCCGGAACGCCAGCCGCGGCCGTCAATCACCTGCTCGTTGGCCAGCACGGTCTGGTCGATCGGGTCCCAGTTCACGGTACCGGTCTTGCGGTAGATGATGCCCTTCTCGAGCATCTTCAGGAACATCCACTGGTTCCACTTGTAGTAATCCGGGCTGCAGGCGGCCATTTCGCGCGACCAGTCAATCGCGAGGCCCATCGCCTGCATCTGCTTCTTCATGTAGTCGATGTTGGCGTAGGTCCACTGCGCCGGCGGCACACCGTTGGCCATCGCTGCATTTTCGGCAGGCATGCCGAAAGCATCCCAGCCCATCGGCATCAGCACGTTGTAGCCGCTCATGCGCAGTTGGCGAGCCATGACATCGTTGATCGTGTAATTGCGCACATGGCCCATGTGCAGCTTGCCCGACGGGTAGGGCAGCATCGAGCACGCATAGAATTTCTTCTTCTCGCGGCCCTGCGCGTCCCGCGCATGTTCGGTGACTTTATAGGCGTCGGTCGCGCGCCAGTGGTCCTGCACCGCGCGCTCGACGTCGGCGGGGATGTATTTGTCTTGCATGACAGGTGAGAGATGAGTAAGCGTAGCCGATGATTATACCGACTGCCGTGAGGGGATTTGCGGTCTGCGCGCGGTGCGGCGGCAAAGAATGGCTATCGGCGGTGCCGATAGCAGCCCACCGGGCAAGTGCCTGCGGACAGGCGCGTGGCGAACGACGGCCGGCGCGGGCCGGCATCCGTCTGCAGTCCTTATTTTGAGGCGTCTTTCGGGGCAGTGACGAAGCCGATCTTGGTCATCCCGTTGTTCTGGGCGGCCGCCATAACCTGCGCGATGACTTCATAGCGCGTGCTGCGGTCGGCGCGCAGCTTCAGGTCGGGCATTGGCTTCTTGCCTGACGCCGTCACGAAGCGTGCCGGCAGCTCGTCCATGGCCACCGGAGCATTGTCCCAAAAGAGCTTGCCCTCCGCGTTGATCGCCAGTGTGATCGTCTCCGGCTTTTCCGGCGACGGCGCCGAGGACGCGCTCGGCAGCTCCAGCTTGATCGCGTGCGTGAACAGCGGTGCAGTAATGATGAAGATCACCAGCAGCACCAGCATCACGTCGACCATCGGGGTCACGTTGATGTCGGCCATTGGCGCCTGTTGGCCGTTGTCGTTGAAGCCGCCGAATGCCATTGCGTTCTCCCGATCAGGTCTTCTTTGCGCGCGCGCTGACAATGCGCGAGCCGGTGGTCAGGAAGGCGTGCAGATCGTGTGCAAAGGCATCCAGCTCGCCGAGCGTGAGCCGGTTCACACGGGTGAATGCGTTATAGCCCAGCACCGCCGGGATCGCCACGACCAGGCCGATGGCCGTCATGATCAGCGCTTCGCCGACCGGTCCGGCCACCTTGTCGATCTGGATGGTGCCGGACGAAGACACGGCCGCGAGCGCATGGTAGATGCCCCAGACGGTGCCAAAGAGCCCGATGAACGGTGCCGTCGAGCCGACCGACGCCAGCAGCGTCAGGCCGCTCTCGAGCCGCGAAGACACGCGGTTGATCTGCTGGCGCAGCGTGCGCGTGACCAGTTCGCTCGGGTCGACGTTGGCGTTCAGCGAGCTGCTGTTGGCCTTCACATTGACCGCCTCGACTGCGTGGGTGGCCAGCGGTGCGTAAACCTGCTCGCTGTCGGCATGGTTCAGCAGGGTGACGGCATCATCCATCGTCGGTGCGTCCCAGAAGCGCTCGACCGCGTTCGCACTCTTGCGGATGCGCCACGAGCTCCACGCCTTGGACAGGATGTAATACCAGCTGGCGATCGACATCAGCAGCAACAGATAAGCGACGCTGTGGGTGACGGCGTCTCCTTGTGCCCAATAGTGGGCGAAGCCGAGATTCTGGGTCAGGGTTTCGTTCATGCTGTTGTCCGCTTAGTTCTGGATTTTGAAAGTGTATTGCAACGAGTACCAGTCATCGATCGGTTTGCCATCGGCCGTGGCCGGTTCGAACCGCCAGGATTTAATTGTCTCGACCGCCGATCTGTCCAGCCGCTGGTAACCGCTACTGGATTCTACTTTCACTTCACCGGCCGTGCCGTCGCTCTTGACCAATACCCGCAGGCCGACCGTGCCTTGCTCGTTATAGCGCTTGGACATGGCCGGATAGGCTGGCTTGGCGTTGCTCGCCGCATAGCGCGCCGGAATGCTGGGCCCGGCCTTGGGCGTGGCCGCCGGAACGACGGGCGCAGGAGCGGGTACGGGCACTGGCTTGACCGGCGCGGGTTCATGCGGCACCGCCGGTGCCGGCGCCGGTGGCGCCGGCTTGGCGGCTTGCGGCTGTACTGGCTCGGGCCTGGGCTCCGGGCGCGGCTCGGGCTTAGGTTCGGGCTTGGGCTCGGGCTTAGGTTCGGGCTTGGGCTCTGGCTTAGGCTCGGGTTTCGGTTCCGGCTTAGGCTCCGGCTTAGGTTCGGGCTTAGGTTCGGGCTTGGGCTCAGGTTTCGGCGGCTGCGGCTGCGGCTTCGGCTTCGGCTTCGGCGGCTGTGGCTGCGGCGGTGCCGGTGGTTGCGGCTCGGCGGCCGGCGGTGGCAGCAGCTGCACAATGACGGTCGGCGGCACGATCACCGGCTTTTTTGCCGGCTGCAGCGCGCCGGTGACAACCAGCAGCACCATGGCGGCGTGCAAGCTGACCGCCACGGCGGCGGCAATTGCGGATTGCCTCGACATTGGTTGGGCTCTGCAGCGATTAGCTCGTTACTACGCGTTAGCGCAGGCCGAGCACATCCTGCATGTCGTACAGGCCGGTGTCGCGATCCTGCAGGAAGCGGGCGGCGCGCAGACTACCGTGCGCGTAAGTGACGCGGCTGGACGACTTGTGCGTAATTTCGATGCGTTCACCGATACCGGCAAACAGGACGGTGTGGTCGCCGACAATGTCGCCGCCACGGATGGTGGCAAAGCCAATCGACGACGGATCGCGCTCGCCGGTGACGCCCTCGCGGGCGAAAACGCCGACTTCCTTCAGGTCGCGGCCGAGTGCATCGGCGATCACTTCGCCCATCTTCAGCGCGGTGCCCGACGGCGCGTCCACTTTGTGCCGGTGGTGGGCTTCGATGATCTCGATGTCATAACCGTGCGAAAAGCTTTTCGCGGCCAGTTCCAGCAGCTTCATCGTGACATTGACGCCGACGCTCATGTTCGGCGCAAACACGATTGCAGTCTTTTTCGCCGCCTCAGCAATCGCAGCCTTGCCGGCATCGTCGAAGCCGGTGGTGCCAATGATCATTTTGATGCCATGCGCAGCGCAATAATCGAGGTGCTTCAGCGTACCTTCCGGACGAGTGAAATCGATCAGGAAGTGCGCATTCGCCAGCCCTTTGGGCAGATCGGATTCAATGGTCACGCCGGCTGGCTGGCCGAGGAAAGCAGCGGCATCCGTGCCGATGGACGGCACGCCGGCGATATCGAGCGCACCGGCCAACTGTGCGTCGGGGTCGGCAACGATGGCTTCGATCAGCATGCGTCCCATGCGGCCGGACGCCCCGGCCACGGCGATTTTCATTGCATTCATGGAAAGGGAATCCCGTTTATTTTTTTTCTGGCGCGGCGATCAGCTTCAGGTACTGGCTTTCTTCCGGCACCTGTCCGCCATCGAAGCTGGCGACGCGGCCTTCTTTGAAGCGCACCACCACGTGGCTGCTCATCACCGTGCCGTCGCCGCGCTTCATCAGGAAAGGGTAATCCCAGCGTTCGCCATGAAAGACGTCAACGATCAGCGGCGTACCGAGGATAAAACGGACCTGGTCCGGCGTCATGCCGACTTTCAGCTGGTCGACCATTTCGCGCGACACGAAGTTGCCTTGCTGAACATTCGGCCGATAGACCGGCAACAAGCCGAACGATTTGCTTTCTTCGACGGTTTGCTTGACTCCGGCCGTAGTCTGCCGGGGACGCTCTTCGCGCTTCGCCCAGGGATTAATGGAGCTGCAACCAGACAGCAGGACGCCGGCGGCCAGCGCAAGCGCGGCAGCGGAACGGATGGGCAGGCGATCGGACAGCAGGAACATGGTGGCGAAGGTAGAATACCCGCTTGCTCAAAACGCCATATGATAAAGCAGTTCCCGTTCCTCTAAACGAAATCATGCCGCCGAATCACGCCGACCTGAAATCCAGCGGGTTGAAGGCCACGCTGCCGCGCCTGAAGATTCTTGAGATCTTCCAGAACAGCCAAGTTCGCCACTTGTCTGCGGAAGATGTCTACAAGCTGCTGCTGGCCGAAAACCTCGATGTCGGACTGGCAACGGTCTACCGGGTGCTCACGCAGTTCGAGCAGGCCGGCCTGTTGTCACGCAATCATTTCGAATCTGGCAAAGCGGTCTTTGAGCTCGACCAGGGCGCACACCACGACCATCTGGTATGCCTCGATTGCGGCCGTGTCGAAGAATTTTTTGACGAAGAGATCGAACAGCGGCAGCAGTCTATTGCTGCAGCGCGCGGATTCAAGCTGGCCGAGCACGCGCTGGCTTTGTACGGCAACTGCGCCAAGCAGGACTGCCCGCACCGCCACCGCTAGTGACGACCGGCGCGGCATCGTGAACTGCGCGCGCCGATCAGGAATGCGACAGCGCGTTCGATAGCAGCCGGGCAGTGATGTCCACGATCGGTATCACCCGTTCATAGGCCATCCGAGTCGGCCCGATTACGCCGAGCGTACCGACAATCCGCCCATTCGATTCATAAGGTGCGGTGACGATGCTCATCTCTTCCAACGGCACCAACTGAGACTCGCCGCCAATAAAAATCTGCACGCCATTGGCTTTACTTGAGTTGTCGAGTAGCGCAGCCAGACTGGTCTTTTGCTCGAACAGGTCGAACATTTTGCGCAGCGACCCCATGTTCGATGCCAGGTCTGTTACCGAAAGCAGGTTACGCTCGCCGGAAATGACGACGGCTTCCTCGTCCTCGTGCATGGCGTCGCTCCCGGCTTCGACGGCGGCCTGCATCAGGCGGGTAATGTCGTCGCGCAGCTGCCGCAATTCGTCCTTCAGCTTGAAACGCACCTCGTCCAGTGGCAGCCCGGCGTAGTGCTGGTTGATATAGTTGGCCGCCTGGACCAACTGAGACGGCGTGTAGTCGGTATCGGTCAGTAGCAGCCGGTTTTGTACGTCGCCGTTCGGCGCAACGATCACCAGCAGGATGCGCTTCTCGGACAGCCGCAGAAACTCGATCTGCTGAAACACGCTGTCGCGGCGCGGCGCCAGCACGACACCGGCAAATTGCGACAGCTGCGACAGCACCTGAGCCGCGCTGGCAATGATCTTGTGCGACGACGTACCCAATTGCAGTCGCGCCTCGACGGCACTCTCGTCGATCGATTGCACGGTCAGCAAGCTGTCGACGAACAGCCGGTATCCGCGCGGCGTCGGAATACGACCCGCAGACGTATGCGGGCTGGCGACCAGCCCGAGCTCTTCCAGGTCGGCCATGATGTTACGTATCGTGGCCGGCGACAGTTCGAGCCCGGAAAATTTGGCCAGCGCTCGCGAACCGACCGGCTGGCCATCCGCGATGTAACGCTCGACCAGTGCCTTGAGCAGTGTTTGTGCGCGATTATCGAGTTGCATGTGCTTTATTCTAGCCGTGCGTTGGCGACGATTCCAGCCAGCAGCCCAATTATGGTCTAATCGCCGCCATGACTGAGCCCATTGCGTTTCCGACCATTGCCATCATCGGCAAACACGGCGACACCTCCGCTGCCGAAGATCTGCAGCAACTCGCCGTGTTCCTGCAAGAGCGCGGGCACAGTGTGGTGTTCGAGTCCGCTACCGCGCGCGAACTCAGCCGTCCGGCGGCGCAGAGCATGACGCCGGAGCAGATCGGCGCCCATGCGCAGTTGGCGGTCGTGGTGGGTGGTGATGGCACGATGCTGGGTATCGCGCGCCAGCTGGCGCCGTTCCGGGTACCGCTGATTGGCGTCAATCAGGGGCGGCTGGGCTTCATGACCGATATTCCGTCCGACCGTATGTTGCCGGTCCTGGCCGATATGCTGGATGGCAAGCGCGAATCCGAGCAGCGCATGCTGCTTGAGGGCACCGTACTGCGCGACGGTCAGGCGATCTTCCACGGTGTGGCTTTCAACGATGTTGTGGTCGCACGCGGCACCGGCGGCGGCATGGTCGAGCTGCGGGTGAATGTCGATGGCCATTTCATGTACAACCAGCGCTCGGACGGCCTGATCGTTGCCACGCCGACCGGATCGACTGCCTATGCGCTATCGGCCGGCGGTCCCATTTTGCAGCCTCAGCTGGGTGGCATCGTGATGGTGCCGATTGCCCCGCATGCGCTGTCCAACCGGCCTATCGTGCTGTCTGATAGCCGCGTGATCGAAATCGAGCTGGCCAGCGGTCGTGATTGCAGCGTGAATTTCGACATGCAGTCGCTGGCCACACTGCAAGTGCATGACCGGGTGGTCGTCAAGCGTTCGGTGCACACGGTCACCTTCTTGCACCCGCAAGGCTGGAGCTACTTCGATACGCTGCGCGAAAAGCTGCACTGGAACGAATACCCGTCCACAGTCGGTCAACTAAAATAGACGTTTTTTCAACTTCGCCGCCTCCCATGTTGCGCACGCTGGCCATTCGTGACTTCGTGATCGTCGATGCGATCGAGCTTGACCTGTCCTCGGGTTTTACGGTCTTTACCGGCGAAACCGGCGCCGGCAAGTCCATCCTCATCGACGCCCTGACACTGGCGCTGGGCGGCCGTGCGGATGCCAGTGTCGTTCGCGACGGTGCGGCGAAAGCCGATATCAGCGCTGAATTTGCCGGCGAGCTCGCGCCCGACCTGCAGGCCTGGCTGACCAGCAATGCCTTCGATGCCGACGATAACGCTGTGCTGTTACGGCGCGTGATTGATAACAGCGGCCGCTCAAAGGCCTATATCAATGGTGTTACAGCCACCGTCGCGCAATTGCGCGAGGTCGGCGAGCTGCTGGTCGATATTCATGGCCAGCATGCGCATCAGTCGCTGCTGAAGGCTGACGCGCAGCGGCGGCTGCTCGACGCGCAGGCCGGACTGCAGGACCAGGCGGCAGCGGTCGCGACTGCCTACCGGCAGTGGCGCGCGCTGGCCCGGCAGCGCGAAGAATTTGAGCGCGACGCAAAAAACGTGTTGCTGGAGCGTGAGCGCCTGGAGTGGCAAGTCAGCGAGCTCGACAAGCTCGCACCGCGTCCCGGCGAGTGGGCCGAGATCGGCAATGAACATAGCCGGCTGTCGCATGCGGCCAGCCTGATCGAGGGCGCGCAGCAGGCGCTGAACCTGTTGTCCGAGGACGATTCAGCGCCGATGTTGTCGCAACTGGCCGCCATCGAGCAAAAGCTGTCCAAGCTGGTCGACATCGACGACAAGCTGCGGCCAGTGCTGGATGCGCTGGAGCCGGCGCGGATCCAGCTGCAGGAAGCCGTTTACGCGCTCAATGATTATCTGGGCCGCATCGAGCTCGACCCGGAGCGCCTGCGCACCGTCGAGGCGCGGCTGGATGCGCTGCATTCGACCGCGCGCAAATTCCATGTGGCGCCGGACGATCTGCCTCAGGAATTCATGGAGCTGTCCGAACGCCTGCGTCAGCTCGCCGATGCGACTGATCTCGACGCGCTGCGCATCGAGGAGCAGCGGCTCGCCGATGCCTACTACGCGCTGGCCGACACATTGTCGAAGGCGCGCGCGAAGGCGGCCAAGGCGCTATCGGCATCGGTGACGGCGGCGATGCAAGATTTGTCGATGGCAGGCGGCCGGTTCGAGATCGCGCTCAGTGCGTGCGCGCCCGGTGCGCACGGCGTGGAGCAGGTGGAATTTCTGGTGGCCGGTCACGCCGGCACGACCCCGCGGCCGCTGGCGAAGGTTGCCTCCGGCGGCGAACTGGCGCGCATCTCGCTGGCCATTTCAGTGATCGCCTCCACGGCGACCAGTACGCCGACGCTGATTTTCGACGAAGTCGACAGCGGCATCGGCGGCGGCGTCGCCGAGGTCGTGGGTCGTTTGCTGAAGAAGCTCGGGCAGCAGCGGCAGGTGCTTTGCGTGACGCATTTGCCGCAGGTCGCCAGCCAGGCATCGCACCATTTCCAGGTCAGCAAAGGGCAGGTCGCCGACGGGCGCACCGTGTCCCGCATTGCGCCCCTGGGCAGCGCCGAGCGGATCGAAGAGATTGCGCGTATGCTCGGCGGCCTTGAGATTACGGCGACCACGCGCAAGCACGCGCGCGAACTGCTCGCCTCCTAGCGCGATCCGGGCAGTCACTGCCCGCGCGTCATCAGATCAATTGAAGCAGAAAGGCATCCACTATGGGATTCAACACGGAACCCTCGCATCGTCACGGCACCCTCGGGCAGGTCGGCGTCATCCTTGCCAACCTCGGCACGCCGGACGCGCCAACGCCGGGCGCCGTCCGCACGTACCTGAAAGAGTTCCTGTCCGACCCGCGCGTGGTCGAGATCCCGCGCGCGGTCTGGTGGTTCATTCTGAACGGCATCATCCTGCCACTGCGCTCGCGCCAGTCCGCGCATAAATACGCGTCGATCTGGACCGAGGCCGGCTCGCCGCTGAAGCTGCATACCGAGCGGCAGGCTCAGTTACTGCAGCAGCAATTGAACGCGCGCGGCCTGGCAGTACGCGTGGCCTGGGGCATGCGCTACGGCAGCCCGTCGCTGCCGTCCGTGATCGACCAGCTGAAGGCTGACGGCTGTGACCGCATCCTGATCCTGCCGGCCTATCCGCAATACTCCGGTACCACCACCGCCTCTGTGTTCGATGCGCTGTTTGCCCATTTGTCCGGCGTGCGCAACATGCCCGAGCTGCGCCTGATCAAGCATTATCACGATGATGACGCTTATATCGATGCGCTGGCGGCCAGCGTGCGTGCGCACTGGGAGCAGCACGGCCGGCCGGACAAGCTGGTGATGAGTTTCCACGGCGTGCCCAAGCGTACGCTGCTTTTGGGCGACCCCTATCATTGCGAGTGCTACAAGACCGCCCGCCTGCTTGGCCAGAAGCTCGGGCTCGAAAAAAACGACTATCTGGTCACCTTTCAGTCGCGCTTCGGCAAGGCCGAGTGGCTGCAGCCCTATACCGCGCCGACGCTCGAGAAGCTGGCTAAGGAGGGCGTCGGCCGGGTCGATGTGATGTGCCCTGGGTTCACCAGCGACTGTCTGGAGACGCTCGAAGAGATCGCGATGGAAGCCCGGCAGGATTTCCTGGCCGCCGGCGGCAAGGCTTTTCATTACATTCCCTGCCTGAATGAAGATCCGCGCTGGATAGACGCGATGGCAGCGCTGGTCGAGTCGCACACCGGCGGCTGGCCGGTTTCTGCGGCGGCCGATGCGCTGGCCGTGCGCCGCGCCGATGCCGATGCCGGGCGCGCGCAGGCATTGGCTCTCGGTGCGTCCGACTGACCCGTCGGCAGCCATACTTTTCACGGGGGCTGCTGGCCCCCGAATTTTTTTCGGAATCGGCGATAGCAAGCCTTGAAAAGGCGGCGACTATCCCCATATCCATCCCATTGTTTTTTAAGCCATTGAATTCCTTGGAGATTTTATGACGCAAGGCGAACAGAATCCGACGCCGGAAGACCAGCAACCCGGCTCGGAAGGCGCAGCGACCCCATTCTCTGCAGAACAGTATGAAGCCAACCCCCTGGCGGACACGGGTGCCGAGCTGGCCGCGCAACTGGCCGACGCCGAGGCCCGTCTGGCAGAAATGCACGATGCTTTCCTGCGGGCGAAGGCCGAGGGCGACAATATCCGCCGCCGCGCGCAGGAAGATATCGCGAAAGCCCATAAATTTGCGGTCGAATCCTTCGCCGAGGCTTTGCTGCCGGTGAAGGACAGCCTGGAAATGGCGCTGAAAGTGGACACGCCGTCGATCGAATCGCTGAAAGAAGGCGTCGACATGACGCTTAAGCAGCTGAATGCCGCTTTCGAGAAAAATCGGCTGGTCGAGGTCAATCCTCAGCAGGGCGAGAAGCTCGATCCGATGAAACATCAGGCGATCTCAATGGTGCCGGCCGAGCAAGAGCCGAACACCATCGTCAGCGTGCTCCAGAAAGGCTACATGATCGCCGACCGGCTGCTACGGCCTGCGCTGGTCACCGTATCGCAAGCCTGACTGCAATCCTGACCGCCAGCGACTTGAATTCCGCCGCCGCTGCCGCATATCTACGGCATCCGCGCATCTAACCAGTTTCAGAATCAGAAGGGACATCATCATGGGCAAAATTATTGGCATCGACCTCGGGACAACCAATTCCTGCGTCGCCATCATGGAAGGCGGCCAGCCGAAGGTCATCGAAAACTCCGAAGGCGCTCGTACGACGCCGTCGATCATCGCGTATCAGGAAGACGGCGAGATCCTGGTCGGCGCGCCGGCCAAGCGCCAGGCGGTCACCAACCCGCGTAACACGCTGTTTGCGGTGAAGCGCCTGATCGGCCGCAAGTTCGACGAGAAGGAAGTCCAGAAAGACATCGGCCTGATGCCGTACGAGATCATGAAGGCCGACAACAGCGATGCGTGGGTCAAGGTGCGCGATAAAAAACTCGCGCCGCCGCAGATTTCCGCTGAGGTGTTGCGCAAGATGAAAAAAACGGCCGAAGATTATCTCGGCGAAGAAGTGACCGAGGCCGTGATCACGGTGCCGGCCTATTTCAACGACGCGCAGCGTCAGGCGACCAAAGACGCTGGCCGCATCGCCGGCCTCGACGTCAAGCGCATCATCAACGAGCCGACCGCGGCTGCGCTCGCGTTCGGTCTGGACAAAGCGGGCAAGGGCGACCGCAAGATCGCCGTCTACGACCTCGGCGGCGGCACGTTCGACGTGTCGATCATCGAAATCGCTGACGTCGATGGTGAGATGCAGTTCGAAGTGTTGTCGACCAATGGCGACACCTTCCTCGGCGGCGAAGACTTCGACCAGCGCCTGATCGACTACATCATCGAAGAGTTCAAGAAGATCAACGGCCTCGATCTGGCCAAAGATCCGATCGCGCTGCAGCGTATCAAGGCCTCGGCCGAGCGCGCGAAGATCGAGCTGTCCTCGTCGCAGCAGACCGAAATCAACGAGCCCTACATCGCGATGGCCAACGGCGCGCCGGTCCACCTGACGCTGAAGATCACCCGCGCCAAACTCGAGTCGCTGGTCGAAGACCTGATCTCGAAGACGATTGAGCCGTGCCGCGTTGCTATCAGCGACGCCGGCGTCAAGGTTGCCGACATCGACGACGTGATTCTCGTCGGCGGCCAGTCGCGCATGCCGAAGGTGCAGGAGAAGGTCAAAGAGTTCTTTGGCAAGGAGCCGCGCAAGGACGTCAACCCGGACGAGGCAGTCGCCGTCGGCGCAGCCATCCAAGGCTCGGTGCTGGCAGGCGACCGCAAGGACCTGCTGCTGCTGGACGTCACCCCGCTGTCGCTGGGCATCGAGACGCTGGGCGGCGTGATGACGAAGATGATCAAGAAGAACACCACGATCCCGACCAAGTTCAGTCAGGTGTTCTCGACGGCCGACGACAATCAGCCGGCCGTGACGATCAAGGTCTTCCAGGGCGAACGCGAAATGGCGTCCGGTAACAAGGCGCTCGGTGAATTCAATCTCGAAGGCATTCCGCCGTCGCCGCGTGGCACGCCGCAGATCGAAGTGACCTTCGATATCGATGCTAACGGCATCCTGCATGTGTCGGCAAAGGACAAAGCGACCGGCAAGGAAAACAAGATCACGATCAAGGCCAATTCCGGCCTGAACGAAGACGAGATCGAGCGCATGGTGCGCGACGCCGAGGCGAACGCAGCCGAAGACAAGCGGCTGAAAGAGCTGGCCGAGTCGCACAACCAGGGCGACGCGCTGGTTCACTCGACCCGCAAGGCGCTCGGCGAGCACGGCGACAAGCTTGAGACCGGCGAAAAAGAGAAGATCGAGGCCGCAATCAAAGAGCTCGAAGAGGCGCTGAAAGGCAACGACAAAGAAGTGATCGACGCCAAAGTGGCCGCACTGTCGACGGCAGCGCAAAAGCTCGGCGAGAAGATGTATGCCGACATGCAGGCACAGCAGGCGACTGCCGGTGCGGCGGGTGCCGGCGCTGCAGGTACCGAGCAGGCTTCGGCAGGTGCCAAGCCGGCCGAAGACGACGTGGTCGACGCCGACTTCAAGGAAGTCAAAGACAAGTAATCAACAAGAATCACAAGGCCGCGCAGCCGCGCTGCATGGACAACCGGGCCGGGGCGGCGATTGTGTCCCGCCCGGTTTTTTTGCTTGGGAAAGCATGAGTTTTCCCGCGCATAGTCAGGACACCTGAAGATGGCAAAACGCGATTTTTACGAAATTCTCGGCGTGGCGAAAAATGCCTCGGATGACGAGATCAAGAAAGCCTATCGCAAGCTGGCGATGAAATACCATCCGGATCGCAATCCGGACAACAAGCAAGCCGAGGAAAAATTCAAGGAGGCCAAAGAGGCCTACGAGATGCTGTCCGATACGCAGAAGCGTGAAGCCTATGATCGCTTCGGGCATGCGGGCGTCGATCCCAACATGGGCGGCGGCGCGGGTGCCGGCGGCTTCGGCGGCGGTTTCTCGGATGCGTTCGGCGATATCTTTGGCGACATTTTCGGCGGCGGCGGCGGCCGCTCGCGTGGTGGCCCGCAGGTGTATCGCGGCGCCGATCTGCGCTACAACCTCGACATCACGCTTGAGCAGGCAGCCAACGGGTTCGAGACCACGATCCGCGTTCCTTCTTGGGATGAATGCGAGACCTGCCACGGCTCCGGCGCCAAGCCGGGCACGTCGCCGACCACCTGTGGCACCTGCGGCGGGCATGGACAGGTTCGCATGCAGCAAGGTTTCTTCAGCATTCAGCAGACCTGTCCGAAGTGCCACGGTACCGGAAAAGTTATTCCCGATCCGTGCACCACTTGTTCCGGTGCCGGCCGCATCAAGCGAAACAAGACGCTGGAAGTAAAGATCCCGGCGGGCATCGATGACGGTATGCGCATCCGTTCGACCGGCGATGGCGAGCCGGGCATGAACGGCGGGCCGCCCGGCGATTTGTATGTTGAGATCCATATCAAGCAACACTCGGTGTTCCAGCGCGACGGTGACGATTTGCATTGCGAGATGCCGATTTCATTTGCGCGTGCTGCGCTCGGCGGTGATATCGAAGTGCCGACACTGTCCGGCAAGGTGTCGTTCAGCGTGCCGGAGGGTACCCAGACCGGAAAGACCTTCCGCTTGCGCGGTAAAGGTATTAAAGGCGTGCGCTCCGGATTCCCGGGCGATTTGTTCTGCCACGTTGTCGTGGAGACGCCGGTCAAACTGACCGAAAAACAGAAAGATCTGCTGCGTGAGTTCGAACAGCTGACCTCTGCAGGTGGTGGGAAGCATAGTCCGCAGAGCAAGACGTGGATGGACAAGGTGAAAGAGTTTTTCGAATAAGGCTCCGTTGCCGGCCATCGCTTTGCTTCGAAAGTTTCCAAGATATTGAGATGGCAAAGCACTGAATAGCTAAGAAAACGCCGACCGTAGGTCGGCGTTTTTTTAATCTGGTTCGCTGTACGCAATGCAGGTTCACAGGCAGAACGTAGTCTTGCCTTGGCCGCATACGCACTTGTGAATTTCTATTGAGAGATATCGAAAGCTTAACGCGCCAGTAAACTTCCTGACCAATCGTCAAAGTCAGGATGACCGAAGATGTCGCGCTGGTTGACGCAGAAAATCGAAGCGTTCACGCTCCGAACGAATCCTTTGACGGCAGCCATTGCTGCCGTTCGTGCACATCGAAAGCGATGCAGCGATAACGAGTTCGAACAGTCGCTTGTGCGTATCGTACTGGGGTTGCTGCTTCTGAGCCTGTTTGGCTATCTGATCGGCATGAGTCCTGAAGGTCCGCCGGGCATTCACCTGGAAATCGTGGTGGTGCTCGGCGGCTTTCTGCTGACATCCGCGGGCATTGCCGTACATGTATTACTGCAACCGGGTGACGTCATACCCAGGCGGGTGTGTGCCATCCTGATTGATGTGGGTACGCTGACCTATCTGTTGTTGATCGGCGCCGAGCATTCCGCCCCCTTATATTTTTTTTACCTGTGGATCATCATCGGCTATGGCTTCCGCTTTGGTCGACGCTACCTGTTCGTTGCGCTCGGCACCACATTGACCGGCTTCGCGCTGGTGATCGGGGTTGCTCCGTACTGGCATGACGAAATCGGTCTATCGGTCGGGCTGTGGCTGGGCACGCTGCTGATTTCTATTTACTTTAATGTGTTGGTCGGACGCTTGTTTCGTGCATTGGAACAGGCGAATATCGCCAATGTCGCGAAGCGGCAATTCATCTGCGCAGTCAGCCATGAATTGCGTACGCCGCTGAATGCGATGATCGGCATGCTTGACCTGTTGAAGACCACGCGTATCGATAGCGAGCAACAGGAAATGCTGGACTGCATGACCACCACCTCGCAGGTCATGTTGTCGCAGATTGAAGATGTACTCGATTTTTCTAAAATCGAGGCCGGGAAAATGTCAGTAGAGCGGACCGATTTTGATCTCTACAGACTGGTGTATGGCATCCATACGATGTTTCGCTATCGGGTCAATCCGCTTGCCATTGACTGGCAATTGCAGATCGATCCTGACGTGCCGGTGATGCTCACCGGCGACTCCCATCATTTGCGGCAGATCCTCGTTAATCTGGTGGGCAATGCGGTCAAATTCACCGAGCAAGGCCAGATTACGTTGCGGCTAAGCCGCCTGGCGAGCAGCGACCGCAGCATGAGGATATTGTTTACCGTGTCTGATACCGGCATCGGTATCGCAAAGGCCGTGCAGGGCAGAATTTTCGACAGCTTCACGCAAGCCGATGAATCGGTCGCACGCCGCTATGGCGGAACAGGCCTCGGCACGACCATATGCAAGCAACTCGTCGAGCTGATGGACGGAAAGATCGGCTTCTGGAGTGAGCCGGGAAAAGGCAGCGATTTCTGGTTCGAAATCGATTTCGACCAGCCGACAGCAAACTACCCCGCCGTACCGGAACAACCGCCTGAGCTACATGTCATGTTGGTCGGACAAGGGGAAGAATTTCCAGAGCTGGCGGCAGAAATCACCTCACTATGCCGCCTCGCGCCAACGCTGGCCGCTAATGTGGGTGCGGCCACTGAGATGCTTGCGCATGCAAGCCTGATCGGCAAGCCTGTCGCCTTAATCCTGATTAGGCCGGCGCTGATGTCCCGTGAAGCGATGGATGTATGGGTTGCCCGAGCAAGGGAAGAGTTGCGCTGCTTGCGGGCAGTTCCTGGCGATATCCCATCGGTGATTACCATGCTGCCGATGCCCGACATGGCGACGGATGTGGCCTCGGAACTTGCCACGATCGCCGGGTATTTCGCGGCATTGCCGGGTACTGATCGACGCGCAGCGATCACGCAGTTGCTATACGCAGCGGAGCTCGCGTGCAGCCGCGAGTTTTACAGGACCGTCGATAACGCAGGTGACAGAGCGTGTGTGGCTGTGACCGCACCTGAAATACGACCGGTATCCACCATTGATGGCCTTGAAGTGATGATTGTCGAGGACAATCCAACCAATCGGCGCGTACTTCAAAAAATCCTGGAAAGAGCAGGGCATCACTGTGTCCTGGCCAAGGACGGCGAGGAGGCGCTGGAGCTCATCGCCAAGCACCCTGTCGATGCGATGGTCCTCGACATGAATATGCCGGGTGTGAACGGTACTGAAGTGGTTCGCTTTTGCCGATTGATGGGCGGGCAAACCGCGACTACGCCCATCATGATGTTCTCTGCAAACGTTACACAGGAAGCCCGCGATGAATGTCTGCGTGCAGGCGCAAATGCGTTCATGCCAAAGCCGATACAAGTCGACGCTTTCCTGAGGACACTGGAAGAACTTGCGTCGGCGAACCGAGCATGCGCCATTGCGCCCGCTAGCCATTCGTCCGTTGTCGCGACATCGCTGTCAGCACAGAGCGAGCCGGTTGATACGGTGCTCGATGTGCAGGTATTGGAGACGCTAGAAACGGTCAGCAAGGACAGGGTCTTCCTTGATGAACTGATTGCCGAGTACGTGACAGAGAGCCGTCGGCTGCTTGGCGTGCTTGCCGAGAGTATCGAACTCGACAGTGAGCATGACATTAAGGAGACGCTACACGCCCTGCGTGGATCGGCACTCAGCATAGGCGCGACCTCAATGAAAATGACTTGCAAGCGCGTCGAGCGTTTGGTGCCGTCCGGTCTGAAACAGCATAAGGAAGAGATACTGCGTGAACTCAATAGTGCATTCATAAAGCTCTGCGAAGAGCTGAACGTTTATCAGAAGCATCGCCTGCCAGCAGAGCAGATCTCACCGAGACAGGATTGACTTCAAATAAACAGGGGGAATAACTATGTCATTGAATAATCAGCTCATAGAAATCACCGATGCAAATCGACATGCCATCGAGGCGATTCCTCAATTGCAAGATATGCTGAGCGGTCAATTTACACGACAGCGGTATATAAATTTTCTGATTCAGCTCTATCCGGTCGTTTCGCATTTTTGTCCATTGATGGCGGCAGCGGCGAGTCGCTGTGCTGACAGGTATCCGGAGCTTCGTAATTATTTATATGAGCATATCGTGGAAGAAAAAGGTCATGAGCAAATGGTGCTGGATGATCTGGATAGTATGTGCGTCGACAGCTTTGATGTTCCGTCTCAGTTACCGAGCCCGCCGGTGCAGGCCATGCTAGGTTTTAACTACCATGGCATCGCAGCCAACGATCCTCACAGCGTACTCGGTCTGGTGTATGTCCTTGAAATCGTATCGTCGGTATACGGGGGGCGGGTGGCGCAAGCTGTATCGCGTACGGTGAATTTGCCGCTTGCTCAAGGCTTTTCGTTTCTTGAATCACATGCGTCACTCGATGACGAACACCTGGGCGAGCTGCGCAAGGCCATGCAGTCGGTACAAGAATCGGAGGTGGAAGACGTCGTGCTAAACAGTGTGCGGACGAATTTTTATCTCTTCCGGCAAGTGCTCGGCTACCCCGACAAGCATTGATCTATATTGGTTCGGTATTGAACCGACTGCCGGAGCGACATACTGTCCGCTCCGGTATTGTCGATCGATGATGAAGGTATTGCCAAGCCTGCCAGCAACGATAGATCTTGCTGTGCCGCAGATCGGTCGTCACTATACCGACGACCTGCCTACGGTGGTTCTCATGCATTGCCACATCTCTTGTCCGATAGGCTATTAAGCGCCTATCCCGGTGGGTCGGTGGCAAGGCGGCAGTTCCGCAGACAGTACCGACGTACGGCAAGGAACTGCCAACGCCGCCAGCGGCCTACCGGGACAGGCTCTAAGTATGTTGAAGGGCGACTGTCGTATTGTCGTCCCGAGACATACTTTGCTGGTACTTAGCATGCAAAGATCGCTGTGCCATCGCCAGTTGCTGCATCATGTGCAGATCTTTCGCATCGACCCGTAACGCCGCATCGACCCATAGCATGGCGATGTCACGCAATTCTTCAAAAGTGATTGGCCACAGATGATTTCTGCATTCATAAATCGACCTTACGCCATTCAGATGTCGGTTTTTCTTTCTTATTAGCTCACGCACGGCAGCCTCTCCTTCGCCAGGCGCAGCAACGACGTCGACCACGCCCATGCTGGCGAGTTCTTCGGCACGATAGGTGTTACCGCTTAACATCATCTCTTCAGTTTTTCGCATGCCGATACGTCGTGCGAGGAAGCTGTAGGCACCCATGCCGGGAAAGAGGCTGAAGATGATCTCTGGCAAACCCATTTTTGTGCCAGCTTCCGCAACGATGATATGACTGGACAGCGCAAATTCAAAGCCGCCGCCGAGCGCATCGCCCTGAACAAGAGAGATTGTCGTTGTCGAATTGTCGTAGCCCTTGATGCGAGGGTACATCGCGTCTACGCAGAGTTTTGCGTATTCGACCAGCGCCTCACGGTTTTGCTCGCGTATCAGATTGATGAATAGCGCTAGATTGCCGCCGAGATTAAATACGCCTTTTCGGCGCGATGCGATCACACAGTAATTTACTGGCTGCCAGTCGTCTTCGAACATGACTTGTGCATCATGGTCTTTCAATTCATGGAAAACATGGTGAAGCTCCTCGACCATGTCCATGTTGAAGCAAGGAACACCGATAGGCTTCATGTAAGTCCACAGGGTTCGCCAACCCTTGTCATAAACAAGATCTACCTGCTGGTACTGACGTCGCGGCCAAGGGCCGGATGGGTAATTCATGTCACTCAGAACAGGATTCTGGTCGATGGTCAGCATGATTATCTCCTTCGATCAGTCACTGGTCAGACTCTATGCGAGCCATTTCAGCGACCGATGAGTACTGAACGTTATGCGGGTCGTCGCATGCCTGCGCCGTAAGCGCGCTATTGGCAGCAGGCTGCCGATAGGTCAGTTCGCTTGCGAATCAGACGTCAAGAGCTTCCATTTTCGGGACGTGTGTCGTGTCCAAACAGCATTGTCGACACGCATATCGGCATACGACACTCGCGTTGATAGAATCTCTCAGTGATTTTCCCGCGCCTGGGTAGGGCAAGGTTGATACTTCGCCGCCAGGTTCTTATCGCATGATGCTACTGGTTCAGACCATCAGCGCGAGGCTTTCGGGAGTGATTCCGAGAAGACCTTGATCTTTATGGCTTTGCCGAATGAAGCAGTTTGCTTTTGCTCAAATTGCCTGGTTGCGTTTTAAGTTTATGGAGCAGCCGTAGGAGCGAAAAAAATATTAGTCATTGAAGGAATCTCGCTAATAATTTTTGCCTCTTCACCGCAGCGAGTGCCGGTCTTGCCAATCAGCTTTGTATAGAGCTTGCTGCGGTAGAATCCGGGTCTATCCCTTTTCATCTGATTCGATATGCCAGGAAAAAATTTCGACAGGGCGCTGCGCGAGCTGGTTGCCAACAACCGTGAGTGGGCTGCTTCGATGGTCGCAGAGGATCCTGATTTTTTTAAAAAGCTCGTCGCTCAGCAGTCACCGGAATTTTTGTGGATAGGCTGTTCTGATAGCCGGGTGCCGGCCAATGAGATCGTCGGCCTTCAGCCTGGCGAGCTGTTTGTTCACCGGAACGTTGCCAACGTAGTCGTGCATACCGACCTCAACAGTTTGTCGGTGCTGCAGTTTGCGATCGATCAGCTCGGCGTGAAGCACGTCATTGTCGTGGGCCACTATGGCTGCTCAGGCGTACGCGCAGCGATGGAGCGCAAGCGAGTCGGCCTGGCCGATAACTGGCTGCGCCATGTGCAGGACGTGCACAACAAGCACGCACAGCTATTGCCCGAATCAATGGACCCGAACCTGCGTCACGACCGTCTGTGTGAGCTGAACGTGATTGAGCAGGTCGTCAACGTTTGTCAGACCACGATCGTGCAGGATGCATGGGAGCGTGGGCAGGACCTGACCGTGCACAGTTGGGTGTACAGCTTGCAGGACGGCCTGGTACGCGACCTTGGTATGGCCGTCAGCAGTGCCGATGCGCTCGGCCCGCAGCTGGAGGCTTGCCTGGTGCCTTTCCAGCGCTGACACTTGTGCCGTCTGTGCGCCCGTCATGACCGACAGGCGCACGTGTGCAAGACGAGGTCAGAACGAATGCGCTGGCGTGGGAAAACTGCGGTCCTTGACTGCTGCAACATACGCGCCGATCGCGCCCGCAAGGCTGGACTGGCCTTGCATGAAATCCTTGACGAATTTCGGCCGGTGGCCCGGGAACGCGCCGATCATGTCATGCAGTACCAGCACCTGACCTGAACAGTCCACGCCAGCGCCGATGCCGATGGTCGGTATCGTGAGCTTGTGAGTGACGTCGGCGGCCAGCGTCGCCGGAATGGCTTCCAGCACTACCATCGATGCGCCAGCCTCTTGTATCGCCAGCGCATCGGCCAGCAGCTGGTCGGCTGCGCTGTCGGTCTTGCCCTGGACTTTAAAGCCGCCGAGCTGGTGCACCGATTGCGGTGTCAGCCCGAGGTGCGCGCAGACGGGCATGCCGCGCTCCACTAATAACTTGACCGTTGGTGCGAGCCACTGTCCGCCTTCAAGTTTGACCATTTCCGCGCCGGCGCGCATCAGCGTCGCTGCATTGTCCATCGCTTGCTGAGGCGTGTTGTACGAGCCGAACGGCAGGTCGCCGATCAGCAAAGGGCGGGTGCTGCCGCGTGCAACGCAGGCGGTGTGATAGGCAATATCGGCGACCGTGACGGGCAGTGTGGTCTGATGGCCCTGCACAACCATGCCCAGCGAATCGCCGATCAGGATCGTGTCGACACCGCATTGGTCCAGCATTGCCGCGAAGCTGGCGTCATAGCAGGTCAACATCGTGATCTTGTCGTCGCTGGCACGCATTTGCGCCAGCGTAGTGACGGTGACCTTTTTGCGGGGCGTTGGTACGTGGGTAGACATAGTCATTCTCCGCGGTTGAAGAATTCGCGTTTGCCGCGCATGCCGGCGATGCGCTGCATGAGCAAGGAAAAATCGTCGGAGCTTTCGATCGGGTTCAGATGGTCCGCATTCACCATCAGCAGGGGCGACGCATCATAGTGATGGAAAAAGCGGCTATAGCCATCGCACAGCCGCTGCAAGTAAACCTCTGAGATCGCAGCTTCGCTGGGTACGCCACGGCGGCGGATCCGGTCCGTGAGTGTCGCCGGTGCGGCCTGCAGGTAGATCACGAGGTCCGGCCGCGGCGCTTCGCGGCTCAGATGATTGAACATTTGCTGATACAGCCCCAGCTCGTCATCGGCCAGTGTGAGCGCAGCGAAAATGGGGTCTTTGTCGAGCAAAAAATCCGACACGACCGGCGCCGAGAACAGGTCTGCTTGCGCCATGTCCTTTAGCTGGTTCATTCGCTGGAACAGGAAGCACATCTGCGCCGGCAGCGCATAGCGCGCAGAGTCTCGGTAGAAGCGCTCGAGGAAGGGATTGTCCTCAGGCTGCTCCAGCAGCGCCTGCGCGCCGGTCGCGGCAGCGATGCGGCGCGCCAGGCTCGTCTTGCCGACGCCGATGGGACCTTCAACGACGATATAACGATATTTGACCGGATTCATGGCCGACGATGATACGTGATTGCGTTAGCATCGCAATCGCAATCAGCGTGAGCGCCCCTTTCATTTTTGCGCGTTGTCGCCAGGACCGTCGATCTTCGCGATCGCCTGGTCGCGCACGCCGGCAACATACGTTCTCGCGGGACCTTTGCCCGGAATATCGATCTCTGGCGCCAGTTCCAGCAACGGCAGCAGCACAAAGGCACGTGTCTCCATCCGCGGGTGCGGCACATGCAGGCCGGTCTCGTCGACGTGTTCATCACCGTAGAGCAGCAAGTCGAGGTCGAGCGTGCGCGGCGCATTGCGAAAAGGACGTTCGCGTCCGAATGCAGACTCAATCTGCTGCAGTGCCAGCAGCAGCGCTGATGGCGACAGCGTGGTGTCGATCTGTGCGACGGCATTGATGAAATCGTCGCCGCCAGCATCGACCGGTGCGCTTGCATACAGCGACGATTGCTTCACCAGCGTACTCTGCGGCAGTCGGGCCAGCTGCGCCAGCGCGTCGCGCACCGCCTGTGCCGGATCGCCAAGGTTGGCGCCCAGCCCGATATAGGCCGTCACCATCGCGCTTATTGCGTCGCCTCGCCGCTGCCTTTGCCGCGGCCACGGCCGCTGCGGCGGCGCCGCTTCTTGGCGGGAGCTGCGCCATCGTCAGCTGGCTTGCGCGTCAGCAGTGCTTCGCGCTCCGAACCGTCGGCGTCCATGAACTCGGTCCACCAGTCGCCGATCTCTGCGTCGATCTCGCCGGATGCGCAGCGCAGCAGCAGAAAATCATAGCCGGCGCGCATGCGCGGATGTTCGAGCAGTTTGTAAGGCGACTTGCCGACGCGGCGCTCGAAGCGCGGCTGCATCGCCCAGATATCGCGCATGTCAGTCGCAATGCGGCGCTGGATCGCCAGCTTCTCAGTCTGGCCGTCGAGCACGTCGTCAGCGGCCAGGTGCAGTGCCGGAATGGGGAGCTCGCCCGCTGCACGGTAAGCGTTCCATTTTTCCAGCACCTGGTGCCACAACAACGACGCAAACAGGAAGCCCGGCGATACCGGCTTGCCCTCGCGCACCCGTTCATCGGTATTCGCCAGCGCCAGCGTCACGAAGCGCTCGCCCAGCGGCTGTTCGAGCACCACGTCTAGCAGCGGCAGCAGGCCATGGTGCAGGCCTTCCTTGCGCAGCTGTTGCAGGCAGGCCATCGCATGCCCGCTCATCAGCAGCTTGAGCATCTCGTCGAATACGCGCGCCGCCGGGACGTTGTTGATCAGCGCGGCCATCACCTGGATCGGTGCGCGCGTCGGCTGCGCGATCGAGAAGCCGAGCTTGGCGGCAAAGCGCACCACGCGCAGCATGCGCACCGGATCTTCACGGTAGCGTGCCTCGGGCACGCCGATGATGCGCAGCGTCTTGCTGCGGATGTCCTTCATGCCGCCGTGATAATCGAGCACCTGCTGCCGCTCGGGGTCGTAATACATCGCGTTGATCGTGAAATCGCGGCGCTCAGCGTCTTCGTGCTGTTCGCCGAAGGTGTTGTCTCGCAGGACGCGGCCGTGCGCATCTTTGGGCGCGTCTTCGGCCGACGCGCCGCGGAAGGTCGTGACCTCGATCAGCTCCTGCCCGAACATCACGTGCACGATCTGGAAGCGACGGCCAATAATGAACGCGCGCCGGAACAGTCGTTTCACTTCCTCCGGCGTGGCATTGGTCGCTACGTCAAAGTCCTTGGGCTTGTGGCCGAGCACCAGATCGCGCACGGCACCGCCGACGATAAAGGCCTTGTAGCCCGCACGCTGCAGCGTTTGCGTGACGCGCACCGCGTTCGGCGACACATCGTCGAGTCGGATGCCGTGATCGGCCGGGCCGAGCACCAGCGGCTCCGTGGCCTTGCCGCCCTTTTCGGGCACGCCGAGGATGCGACGGATAAATTTCTTGATCATCGCTGGTTATTCCGCGAACAGCTTCAGTATCGGCCAGCCCTGCGCCTGTGCATGGCGCGTCAGCGCCGCATTCGGGTTGGTGGCCACCGGGTGGGTGACGATCGACAGCAGCGGTATGTCGTTCTGCGAATCGCTATAAAAGGTACTACGTTCGAAATCGGAAAGCTTTTTGCCTAGCGACGCCAGCCACGCATGCACATTGGTGACCTTGCCCGGTCCGTACGGCGGCGTGCCGATCAGCCGCCCGGTGACGTTGCCGTCCGGGGCCAGCTCCGGCTCGGCGGCGATCAGGTGATCGATGCCGAAGGCCCTGGCGATCGGGCCCGTCACGAAACGATTGGTCGCCGTGATGATCGCCACCAGCTCGCCAGCCTGCTTGTGCTCCTCGACCAGTGCGCGCGCTTCTTTGCGCATCGCCGGGCGGATCACTTCGTCCATGAACTGCGCATGCCAGGCATCGAGCTGCGCGCGCGGAAAGCGCTTCAGCGTACCGAACGCGAATTCAAGGTATTCGACCGGATTCAGCCGGCCTTGCTGGTACTGCTGATAAAACTCGTTGTTACGGGCCGTGAAGGCCTCGGCATCGACGGCGCCGGCGCGGCACAGGAACTGCCCCCATTCATAGTCCGAGTCGAGCGGTATCAGGGTGTGGTCAAGGTCAAAAAGCGCAAGGTTCATAGCGGCCTGGTGGTGTCGCCCAGCTGCAGCAGTTCGCGCAGCAGCGGCATCGTGATCGGGCGCTGGGTTTCCAGCGAATAGCGGTCGAGCGCGTCCAGCATCGCCGACAGCGACTGCATGTCGCGCCGGAAGTGTGTCAGCAAGTAGGGCAGCACGCCGGGTGACAGCGCCAGCCCGCGCGCCTGAGCAGCATGCGACAGCGCGGCGATTTTCTCTTCGTCAGTCAGGCCGTGCAGCTGGTACACCAGCCCCCAGCCCAGCCTTGTGCGCAGGTCTTCGCGCAGCGCCAGCTGCGCCGGCGGCAGGCCGGCCGCGGCGATCAGCGTGCCGCCCGTGTCCTGCACCTGGTTGTACAGGTTGAACAGCGCATGCTGCTGTCGCTCATTAAGCCGCTCGCAGTCGTCAATCAGGTACAGCGCGCAGCCTGGCGACCAGGCAAATTCTCGTGATGACCGTTCGGGCGACAGAAGTCGGGCCGATCCGCTGGCCTTCAGCGCATTCAGCAGGTGTGACTTCCCCGCGCCCGGGTCGCCCCAGATCGTAACGAAACGCTGGTCGGGCGCATCGGTCGTGCGGTCGGCAACGCGCCGCAGCAGCGCGGCGAGCTCCCGGTTTCTGCCGATGACAAAGCTGTCCAGGGTTTGCGGCCGGGCTGCACCCCAGTCGAGCAGCAACTGCCTCATGATTGATTGTAAAAACTGCTGTTCAGATAATGTCGGCGCAGGCGGCCGAAAACGACCGAGAGTATAGCCGACGCGGGCAGCGCCAAGAGAATACCGACGAAGCCGAACAGCTGCCCGAAGGCCAGCAAGGCGAAGATCACCGTCAGCGGATGCAGGCCGATGCGCTCGCCGACCAGCCGCGGCGTCAGGTAAAAGCTCTCGATGAACTGACCAAGCCCGTACACGACCGCCACGGCGGCCAGCCCATACCAGCCGTCGAACTGCAATACCGCCGCAATGACCGCCAGTGCCAGTCCGAGGCCGTAACCGATATAGGGGATGAACACCAGCAAGCCGGTCATCATACCCACCGGCAGCGCGACATCGAAGCCGGCGATGGCCAGTCCGATCGAATAGAAGGCCGCCAGCAGCAGCATCACCAGCAACTGGCCGCGCAGATACTGCGCCAGCAGCGAGTCGGCCTCGGCCGCCATGTCGCCGAACAGCGCATTCCAGCGGCGCGGCACCATGTGGGCTATTCGCTGGCGCAGGCCATGCCAGTCGAGCAGCAGATAAAACAGCACGATAGGCACCAGGAACAGCGTTGCGGCCCAGCCCATCAGCGCGCTGCCACCGACCCGCAGCCAGGTCAGCACCGCGCTGCCGGCGCCGTCGCCGGCAGCCAGACGCGTTGCGATCGCTTTCTGCAATGCCGGAAAGTCAATTTTTGCGCCAATGCCCAATTGCCGCAGCCACGGGCCGATCGCCAGGTCGATCTTGGCCAGCAGCGCGGGAATGCGCTGCCGCAGCAGCGGCAGCTCGTCGGCCAGTACCGGTAGCACGACCAGCAGCAGTGCGGCGATCAGCAGACCCAGCCCGACAATGGCGATCAGCACGGCCAGCGCGCGCGGCATGCGCCGTTGCGTCATCCAGTCGACGCCGGGATTGAGCACATAGCCGACAACGGCGGCGGCGACGAAGGGCGTCAGCACCGGCGTGAGCAGCCATAGCAGCGCCAGCAGCACCACGCCGACCGACAGCCACAGCAGGGCCTGGCGCTGGTCGGGTTTGAGAACGGAGGACATGGTCGGGATCGGAGGTGCGGGTGGGCGATTTGGTAAAATAGCGCGCCTCGCTGCCTTGTCATTGGGACAAGCCCGCATTCTACCGTTTCCGCTGTCTATTCCCTGTCCATTCTTTTTATTTCGCCATGGCTTCCACACCCCCGGTTTCCCTTTCCTATCGCGATGCTGGTGTCGACATTGACGCCGGTGACGCACTCGTCGAGGCGATCAAGCCTTTTGCGAAGCGCACAATGCGTGAGGGCGTGCTGGCCGGCATTGGAGGGTTCGGCGCGCTATTTGAAGTCAGCAAGAAATTCAAGGAGCCCGTGCTGGTCTCCGGCACCGATGGCGTGGGCACCAAGCTCAAGCTCGCGTTCCATCTGAACCGTCATGACACCGTCGGTATCGACCTCGTTGCCATGAGCGTCAACGACATCCTCGTACAGGGCGCCGAGCCGCTGTTCTTCCTCGACTACTTCGCTTGCGGCCGACTGGACGTTGCCTCGGCAACGGATGTGATCAAAGGTATCGCGGCGGGTTGCGAACAGGCAGGCTGCGCACTGATCGGTGGCGAGACGGCCGAGATGCCAAGCATGTATCCGGACGGCGAATACGACCTGGCGGGTTTTGCTGTGGGTGCCGTTGAAAAATCGAAAATCATCGACGGTCGCAAGATTGCTCCAGGCGACGTGGTGCTGGGTCTCGCATCGTCGGGTGCGCATTCGAACGGCTACTCGCTGGTACGCAAAATTCTCGACGTCGCGAAGCCTGATCTGAATGCCGATTTCCACGGCCGCCCTCTGGCCGACGTTCTGCTTGCACCGACCCGCATCTACGTCAAGCCGCTGCTGGCGCTGATGGAGAAGATCGAGGTGCGCGGTATGGTGCACATTACCGGCGGCGGCCTGGTCGAAAATATTCCGCGCGTACTCCAGCCGAATCTGACTGCGGTATTGCAGAGCAAGGCCTGGCCCCTGCCGCCGCTGTTCCAGTGGCTGCAACAGCATGGCGGCGTGGCCGATGCGGAGATGCACCGCGTCTTCAACTGCGGTATCGGTATGACGGTCATCGTGTCGAAAGACGATGCCGACGCGGCTGAGGCAGAACTGAAGCGCCTCGGCGAAACGGTCTACCGCATCGGCGCTATTCGTGAAAGAAACGGTGACGAGCCACAGACGATCGTCGAATGAGCTTTCGGGCGGCCGTGCGGCTTGCCCGGACCGCTGGCTTGGAACCTATCTCGTTACGTCGGTGGTAAGGCGGCAGCACCACAGGCAGTACCGACGTACAAGTAAAGACGTACAAGTAAAGACCTACAGCCGGGTGATGCCAACGCCGCCAGCGGCCTCGAGACAGGTTCTCACTCCATGAACAACCCCGCCCGTATCAATCGGCGGGGTTTTTTTGTCCATGGACGCTCAGTTCAGGGCAGGATTTCGAGCCGCTTGCTACCACTGTCATAGCGGTGCAAATAGTCGGCAAGACGTTCAAAGGTTGCCGTAACGGGCTTGCCCGGTTGGTCAGACAGGGACACCTCGGCGCTGAATATCGACCCGAGCAGCAGTTTCAGCGGATTCACATTGACGGGCTGGGCGTCGAAGAATGCCTTGGCATTGGCCTTCAGGATGCGCGGATCGCTGGTCTGATAGATCGCGGCGTTGATCACATCCAGGACAAATTCCGTGCAATTCTGTCGTCCCAGGGTGTAGGGGTTTGCGATCAACGAGTAATGGGGATCATGCAACGATGCATAGGTCGGCGAGATGATTACGTCGAGCAGGCGGCGTTGTAATTCGGGTGAGGGGATGATGACGCCGGCCTCCAGCTCGGCGACACCCGAGAAGAAGTCCGCCGGATAATCCTGCACCAATTCACTCGTGTCCGGCTGCTGATCGTTCCGGTAAAGGTTGTAGATGGCATAACCGGGCAGCTTGCGGCCATCGGCCGTGGTGATCTCTGCGTAGACTGCAAATGCGGCATGGGTGTACCGCATCCCTTCTGGCATGTCGGACAAAGGCCGTCCCATCCGCGCCAGGATCGCGACCTGCGCTCCTTCGGCGGCGATGCTGCGCTCTACATTTTTGGCGAAAGCGGTGATGTCCTGCGGTGTGAACCGGCTTGGTTGATCGGACGGGTTGCTGCTGCTACTGTCGCTGAAACTCCTGCTGTAGCCTGCTTCCGGCAAGACTGACAGCAGCACTGCACAGACGACAACGAGGGATCGAAAGAAGCTCATGGGCGCGGCTCCGGACTTGTGATGCCGGTGGCGGCAGCCGGTGATTTCAGCGCATCGGCCGGCGACATGACGCTGATGGTTTCGTCGGTGACTGGCAGCGGCTGACCGGGCGATGAGCTTGCCGCCCGGGCTGCGGCGGAGCCAACGACGGCAATACCGACACCCGCAACAGCCAGCGTCGCGCCGCTGATGGCCATCGGTACCGCCGAGACGCCCAGTGCCACTCGTCCGGACGCTTTTACGCCGAGCGTGGCGGCCTTGCTCGCATGCGCGCTGGCGGCAAATACATGACCGAGACTGCTCTACGCTTGCGCGCCATTGACGATCAGGGCGGTACAGACTGAAAAAATAATTCGGGCTACCTGCTGTTTTATACGCGGCTCTCCTTGAAGTGTCCGCGCATAAGTAGGCCGCCACGTCGCGAAGTTCCCAGCCGGTCCGCATGACGCCCTCCATGGCAAGCCCGGCCGGGATTCACCGGCGGCATTCAGTGCGGCTGCTCTGGCTCCGTCTGTTGCGCCAGTGTCTGCAGCGGCACGGCCGCGCCCTCGACGCGCGTCACCGAGGGCGGCGGTCGTACCCGTACCGGCTGGCTTGCGCTGTCTTGGCTGGACAGGACATTCGTCGTGGTCTCCGGCGCCGCATTCCAGACCGGATCGGCAATACCCTCGAAGACCGATTTGAGTTGCCGGCCCCAGGTCGAACGGATCATCTGGAAGTACTGATTGCTTTCGTCGATGGTCACGAAGCGGCGGATGGCCAGACTGTCTTTTTCATAGACCAGCAGGTCAAGCGGAAAGCCCACCGAAATGTTCGAGCGCAGCGTCGAGTCCATCGATATCAGCGCGCATTTGGCCGCCTCATCGAGCGGTGTCGAGGGCGTGATTACGCGATCGATGATGGGCTTGCCGTACTTCGATTCCCCGATCTGAAAATACGGATTCTCGTCATGCGATTCAATGAAATTGCCAGCTGCGTACATCTGGAACAGTCGGCAACGTTCGCCGCGAATCTGCCCGCCAAAAATCATGCTGACATTGAAATCGATGCCGAACTGCTCGAGCGCACGCGCATCGCGTTGGTGTACTGCGCGGATGGCGTCACCCACGATCTGCGCTGCTTCGTACATCGATGACGCTGTCCAGATGCTGGTACCGTCGGGCGACAGATATTCGGCAATCGTCTGACGTACAGACTGAGAGATCGACAGATTCCCGGCAGTCATCAGGACCATTACCCGGTCACCCGGATTCTCAAACACTGACATCTTGCGGAAGGTGCCGACATGATCGACGCCGGCGTTGGTCCGGGAGTCAGAAAGAAAGACGAGGCCGGCATCCAGCCGCATCGCCACGCAATAAGTCATGCTGTCTCCTCGTTATTTTTCATGGGGTACCGTTCATTGCCGTTTACGCGTGTGATACGGATACCTGAACGCTCAGTGTCTCGTCGCCACCGCCACGCCGTATGCCACGCACTGGGGCAACGGATTCATAGTCACGGCCGACGGCGATACGGCAATAGTCGGCATCCTGGGGGCGCGCATGGGTGACATCGATCGAGACCCAGCCAGCGTAGTCGCTGTCCTCGACCCACGCGTCGACCCACGCATGAGTGGCGCCATGTCCAAGGTCGCCTTGACCCGGATGAATGTAACCAGAGACATACCGTGCTGGCACGCCAACGGCATGGCAGCAGGCGATGAAGAGGTGGGCATGGTCCTGGCAAACGCCCTGGCCCAGCTTGAGTGCATCGTCGGCCGAGCTGCTGGTGGCCGTGGCACCGGGCTGATAGCTGACTGCGCTGCAGATGGCTTCGGCCAGCGATAGCAACTGTGACGTCTCGGTGTGTGCCGATAACAAATGGCGCACAGCCAGCTGCCGGATCGCATCAGTCGGTGTGGTGAGACGGGTCGGTACGGTGAAGGCAAGCACGGGTAGCAACATGCGTTCCGGGATCCGGCCTGTCTGTGGCGGCTGGATCGTCACGCTGCCAGCGGCGACGATACGTACTTCATCATGCGGCGCTGTCAGCGTGACGATGTCGCCTTGATTGCCAAATGCATCCGTCATGCCGCAGCGATTGCCGGGCGAGCTGATCTGCCATTGCAGCGTCTGCTGCAGCGGCTCGCTGCGCGGCGTCATGCGCAGACGCTGGATCGTATACGCCGCAGGCCGCGCGTACTGATAGCGCGTCTCGTGACGGATGGCGAGCGTGACCGGTTTCATGCGGCGAGCGGCAACAGGAAATCCCGGCTGACGCGATTGCCGAGCTCATAGACCTGTTCAAGAAACTCGGTCAGGTAGTCATGCAGTCCGCGCCGCATGATGTCGTCGATGCTGTTAAACCGCAGGTTCGAATGCAGCCGGCCGGCATAGCGTTCGGTATCGCGTGAGACCTCGTTGCGTACTTGTTCAAGGTTGGCGACCACCTCGGTCATGCAGGCCATGAGTGATCTTGGCATGTCGCCGCGCAGGATCAGCAGCTCGGCCACTCGTGCTGGCGTGATCACGTCGTGATAAGCCTTGCGGTAGGTTTCGAAGGCCGATACTGAGCGCAGCACGGCATCCCAGTGATAGAAATCGCGCTCTGCCGCTGATAGATAGTCGCGGCTGGCACCGTGGAACTTCACGTCCAGCAGGCGCGCGGTATTGTCGGCCCGTTCAAGGAAGGTGCCGAGGCGAATGAAATAGAAGGCTTCGTCCTTCAGCATGGTGCCGATCGTCACGCCGCGCGACAGGTGGGAACGGTGCTTGACCCATTCAAAAAATTCACCGGGGTCGCGCGACAGGATGCCGCCTTCCAGCAGCTGATTCATTTCGAGCCAGCTGGTGTTCAGTGTTTCCCAGACCTCGGTAGTGAGCGTGCCACGCACGGCACGTGCGTTCTCGCGTGCACTGGTCACGCAGGAAGCGATGGACGATGGGTTCAGCGGATCGCGCACCATGAAGTCAAGGACGTCTTCCGGCGTCAGCAGCCCGTATCGGGCGTCGAACGCCGGCTGTAGCTCGGAGATGCCCAGCACGGCACGCCAGCCCTGTTCAGCCGCCTCGGCCGACTGCGGCAGCAGCTGCGTCTGAATGTTCACGTCCAGCATGCGTGCGGTGTTCTCGGCGCGCTCGGTATAGCGCGCCATCCAATACAGGTGATCAGCGGTTCTGCTCAGCATGTCAGTTCTCCAATACCCAGGTGTCCTTGGTGCCGCCACCCTGCGACGAATTGACGACCAGTGATCCTTCCTTCAGTGCGACGCGTGTCAAACCGCCTGGCACCATCGTCACGCTTTTGCCGGACAGGACAAACGGGCGCAGGTCGACGTGCCGCGGCGCGATACCCGACTCGACATAGGTAGGGCAGGCTGACAAGGCCAGTGTCGGCTGCGAGATATAGCCCTCGGGTCGCGCGATCAGTCGTTGGCGGAAGTCCTCGATCTCGGCCTTGCTCGAAGCTGGGCCAACCAGCATGCCGTAGCCGCCTGCGCCATGGACTTCCTTCACGACGAGTTTCTCGAGATTGTCCAGCGTGTACTGCAGGTCTTCTCGCTTGCGGCACTGCCAGGTTGGTACGTTGTTCAGGATCGGCTCTTCTGACAGATAGAAGCGGATCATGTCGGGTACGAAGGGATAGATCGATTTGTCGTCTGCAACACCGGCGCCCACCGCATT
>JACCDS011833223.1_pt1 | contig 56940 bp, 48 predicted proteins | sample 7446441 | NCBI WGS metagenome assembly JACCDS01 (sample SAMN15323445, study PRJNA562643) | freshwater metagenome | isolation source: river surface water | place: USA:Blue River Watershed | collected 2017-08-17 | reverse complement strand
GGCGGATTCCTTGTAGCGACCTTGGGCACCAGGTCGGCAGCGGACGTCCGTCGACCTGCGGCGGCCTGTCGCCGCGCGCTGGACGCCGGGTGCGCCTTGCGCTAATCTCGTGCACATGGATTCTACCAAACGTCCGTTTGATTGGTTGCCTTCGCCGGACACCATCGCCGGGTCCAATCTCGCGGCGTTCATGCACCACGCCGGCGAACACGACCTGGCAAGCCTGCAGCGCCGTGCCGACGCCGACCCGGCCTGGCTGATGGAGCAGGTGTTCGGGTTCTGCGACTTCCGCTTCTACAAGCCCTATGAACGCATGCTCGACACCTCGCGCGGCATCGAATGGGCACGCTGGTGCGTCGGCGGCACGACCAGCATCGTGCTCAACTGCATCGACCGCCACCGCGGCACGCCCACTTGGGACCGCACCTTCATCACCTGGGAGGGTGAAGACCCCAAGACTCCGGGCGCGCGGCGCGAAGTGAGCTACCGCGAGTTCGACGCCGAACTGTGCCGGCTGGCCGGCGCGCTGGAGGCCCTGGGCGTGGAGCGCGGCGACCGCGTGGGCCTGTACATGCCCAACGTGCCGGAGACCTTCATTGCCTTCTTCGCGGTGCTGAAGCTCGGCGCCGTCGTGATGCCACTCTTCTCGGGCTTCGGGCCGCAGCCGCTGGTGGCGCGGCTGAACGACGGCGAGGCCAAGGTGGTGCTCACGGTCGACGGCACCTGGCGCCGCGGCAGCCCTGGCGCGATGAAGTCGGTTCTCGACGAAGCCTTGGCATCAGCGCCCAGCGTCGCACACGTGCTGGTGCTGCGCCACCTGGGAGCGGCTGCGCCCTGCCCCATGACCCCCGGGCGTGACCTGGACTGGGCCGACGCCGTCGCGACGCAGCCCGCCGCGCGCGCCACCACCGAGATGGCGGCCGACGACGCCGCGGTGCTGCTCTACACCTCGGGCACCACCGGCAAGCCCAAGGGCTGCGTGTGGACACACGTGGGCTTTCTCGGCTCGATGGTCACGCGCGACATGCACATCTGCGGCGATTTCCGTTCGACCGACCGCTTCTTCTTCATGAGCGACATGGGCTGGATGGTGGGCGCGATGTGTGCCTGCATCCCCAGCTACTTCGGCGGCAGCCTGCTGGTGGCCGAGGGCACGCCCGACTACCCCGACACCGGTCGCTTCTGGCGGCTGCTGCAGGACCACCGGGTCACCTACCTCGGCGTGGCGCCCACGCTGATCCGTGGACTGATGCGCCACGGCGACGAGGAGGTCGAGCGCTACGACCTCTCGGCGCTGCGTATCACCGTCTCCGGCGGCGAGGCGTGGACCGAAGCGCCGTGGCGCTGGTTCTTCGAACATGTGTGCAAGAACAAGCTGCCGTTCCTGAACATCGTCGGCGGCACCGAGGTCGGCGGCTGCAACTTCACCGGCACCGTGCACCACCCGCTGCGCCCGGGCTCGTTCGGCATGGGCGGCCTCGGTGTCGGCGTGGACATCGTCGACGACGCCGGGCAGCCTGTGAGCCCTGGCCAGGTGGGCGAACTCGTGCTGCGCAACCCCAACATCGGCTTCACCAAGAGCCTGTGGCGCGACGACGAGCGCTATCTCGACAGCTACTGGCGCACGATCCCCGGCCTGTGGGTGCACGGCGACTTCGCGATGCGCGACGCCGACGGCCTCGTCTACATCCTCGGCCGCAGCGACGACACGATCAAGGTCTCGGGCAAGCGCACCGGTCCTTCCGAGATCGAGACGCTGCTCACCAGCACGGGCAAGGTGTCGGAAGCGGCGGTGATCGGCGTGCCCGACGAGGTCAAGGGCTCGGCCATCGTCTGCGTGTGCGTGCCGATGCCGGGCGTGGCGGCCGATGCGGCGCTCGAGCAGGAACTGTCGGCTGCGGTCGTCAAGGGCATGGGCAGTTCGTACCGCCCGCGCCAGGTGGTGCTCGTGAGCGATCTTCCGAAGACGCGCAACATGAAGATCATGCGCCGCGTCGTGCGGGCGGTTTACAAGGGCGACAGCCCGGGCGACATGTCCTCGCTGGTCAACCCGGAGGCCGTGGCGGAACTTCAGGCGCGGCTGTCGGCCTGAAGGGCGGCGGCTCGGCGCCGACACCAGCCGCGTTCCCGGGACGCCCAGTACGGCCAGCGCATCGACGTAGCCGGACTCCCGCGACTCGATTCCGCTGACCGCTTCTCCGACGCGGTGCAGCAGCCCATCGTCGAGCCCGTAGACGAAGCCGTGCACGGCCACCGGCTGGCCGCGCTCCCAGGCCCGCCGCAGCACCGTGGTGCGGCAGACGTTGTTGACCTGCTCGATGACGTTGAGTTCGCACAGCCTCGTCGAGCGTTCGGCCGCGCCGTCGGTCTCACCCAGGCGGCCGGCGTGTTTGAGCGATACGTCCTCGATGTGGCGCAGCCAGTTGTCCGCCAGCCCGGTGCGGCGCTGCTCGATCACCGCCTGGACGGCACCGCAGCCGTAGTGGCCGACCACCAGCACATGCTCGACCTTCAGCACCTCCACCGCGTACTGCAGCACCGTCAGGCAGTTCAGGTCGGAGTGCACCACGAGGTTGCCGACGTTGCGGTGCACGAAGATCTCGCCCGGCCGCAGGCCGACGATCTCGTTGGCGGGCACGCGGCTGTCGGAACAGCCGATCCACAGGTAGCGTGGCGTCTGCTGGCCCGCGAGCCGCGTGAAGAACTGCGGGTCCTCGGCTCGGCAGCGGGCGGACCACGCGCGGTTGTTGCGGATCAGGGGGTCGATGCTGCACATGCTGCTGGTCCTTTGCGGCGCCGCGCGCTCAGCGGCCCTTCCATACCGGCTTGCGCTTCTCGGCGAAGGCGCGCGGGCCTTCCTGCGCATCCTCGCTGGCATAGGCCGCGCGGTAGATGTTGTGGGCCAGCGCCATGCCGGCGTCGCAGCCCGCACTCATCGCGGTGAGGATGGATTCCTTGCCCGCCATCACCGACAGCGGCGCGTTGTCGCGGATGCGCTCGGCCAGCGCCTGCGCGCGCGCCCGCACTGCGTCGGGCGTGTCTTCCAGGTAGTTGATGAAGCGCAGTTCGTGGAACGTCTCGATCGGGTACAATTCGCCGGTCAGCACCATCTCCATCAGCAGCGGCTGCGGCAGCATCCACAGCAGCGGGATCGCCCACGGGCTGCCGCGGCCGGCGATGCGCGTCTCGGTGATGCCAACCTGGGTGCCCTTCAGGCCCACGCGCAGGTCGGAGTTGAGCGACAGCATCATGCCGCCGGCGATGAGGTGCCCGGTCATCGCCGCGATGATCGGCTTGGCCACGCGGCGCTGGCGGGCGTGGAACGGGTCCTTCATCTTCGTGAGGATGTCCACGCCCTCCTCCTTCTTGACTCGCGAGGCCTCGCGCAGGTCCAGGCCAGCGCAGAAGGTGCCGCAGTCGGCCGAGGTGAGGATCGCGACGCGCACGTCCTTGTCGGCATCGACCTGGTCCCAGCATTCGTACAGGCGGTTGGCCGCCGCCGGCGACAGCGCGTTGCGGATCTCGGGGCGGTTGATCTTGACCGTGGCGATGCCGTCGCACACCTCGTAGAGCACGGTGTCCGCGTCGTTCATGGCGGCACTCATCGGGCCACCTTCCAGTTGGCTGCACGCTTGCCCAGGAAGGCGGCGATGCCTTCGGCAGCCTCGGGCGTTTCCCAGGCATCGGCCAGCGCGTTGGCGGTGTAGTCCCTGCACTCGCGCGGCGGGCGGCCGTGCACGTCGTTGAACAGTTGCTTGGTCGCCGCTATCGAGCTGGCCGGCAGCGAGAGCACGAGATCGAGCTCCTCGCGCACCGCTTGGTCCAGCTCTTCCGGCGCGACGACACGGTCCACCAGGCCGATGCGCTCGGCCTGTGCCGCGTCGATGAACTGCGTGGTCAGGCCGTAGCGGCGCGAGCGCGCCAGGCCGATCTTGCGCGCGACGTAAGGCCCGATGTTGGCCGGCACCAGCCCGAGCCGCGCCTCGGTGAGCGAGAAGCGCGCGGTGCTGGCAGCGACGGCGACATCGCAGATGCAGGTCATGCCGAAGCCGCCGCCGGTGGCCGGGCCGTTGATGCGGCCGATCACCACCTTGGGCAGGCGGTCGAGCTCGTAGAACAGGTCGGCCAGCGGCAGCGAGTCGGCGATGCGCTGCTCGCGGCTCTGCGACAGCACGGTCTGCATCCAGCCCAGGTCGCCGCCGGCACAGAACGACTTGCCTTCGCCGGTGAGCACCACGGCACGCAGCGTCTTGTCGGCGCCGATGGCAGCCACGGCATGCAGCAGCTCGCGCACCATGTCCAGGCTCAGCGCGTTCTGGATCTCGGGGCGGGCGAGCGTCAGGCGGGCGACATGCGCGCTGTCGCGCTCAAGGCGGATGGTCTTGTAGTCCAACGGGTTCTCCAGGCAGGTTGTCAGGTGGCCGCATCGGCCGGGGCAGCGCCGGGAGCGTCGGCGGCGGCGACGACCGCCACCACGCGGCCACGCTCCACGGTCTGGCCGGCGACGGCACTCAGGCTGGCCAGCACGCCGTCGTGCTCGGCGCAGATCTTCATTTCCATCTTCATCGACTCCATCGTCACCACCACGTCGCCGGCGCGCAGGGCCTGGCCCACCTCGGCATGGGTGGCGAGGATGGTGCCCATCATCGGCGTGCGCAGTTCGCCGGACCCGGCAGAGCCTGCCGCCGCGCGGGCCAGGTAGGGCAGCACCTCGAGCAGGTGGCCGGTGCCACCCGCCTGCACGAAGAGGCTGGTGCCGCGGCGGGCCAGCGCGAGGGGCCGCACTTCGCCGCCCTGCTCGCACTGCCAGCCACCGCCGGGTTGGGCGCGCAGCGCCAGGCGCAGGCGCGTGTCGCCCACCTGCACGGTGGTGAAACCATCGGGGCCGGGGATGCCCAGGTGCACCTCGTGGACCTTCGCGCCGTCGCGCAGCAGCACGGCGGGCACGGCGCTCAGCGGGTCGTCGCCGGCGTGCATCTGCCAGCCTGTGACATCGGCCGCCGACCAGGCCCCACAGTCGGGAGCGCGCGCGCGTTCGTCGAACATCCACCACAGGCCGGCCGCGGCCACGATGGCCGGCGGCACCGCCTGGGCCGTGCGATCCGGCCGGGCCAGCCACTCGTCGATGCTGCGGGTATGGAAGCTGGCGTCGCGCACCTCGGCCCGCGCCAGCAGCCGGCGCAGGAAATCGGCATTGGTGGTCACGCCCAGCACCCGCGTCTCGGCCAGTGCGGCCTGCACGCGGTCGAGCGCTTCGTCGCGAGTGGCTGCGTGCACCACGAGCTTGGCCAGCAGCGAGTCGTAGTGCGGCGTCACCTCGGAGCCGGCACGGACGCCGCTTTCAACGCGGACCCCGCCGCCCGGGAAGGCGATCTGCTCGATGCTCCCGGTGGCGGGCAGGAAGTCGCGCTCGGCGTCCTCGGCGCACAGCCGCGCTTCCACCGCGTGGCCGCGCACGCGCACATCGGCCTGACGCAAGGGCAGTCCAAGGCCTGCGGCCACGCGCAGCATCAGCTCGACGATGTCGATGCCGGTCACCTCCTCGGTGACCGGGTGCTCCACCTGCAGACGCGGGTTGACCTCGAGGAACCAGTGCCGGTCGCCGGCGACGAGGAACTCGACCGTGCCGACACCACGGTAGTGGAACCGGCGCGCGATGCGCAGCGCATCGTCGAGCAAGCGCTCGCGCAGCCCCTGGGGCAGCGGCGCCGCAGGCGCTTCCTCGATCAGCTTCTGGTGGCGGCGCTGCAGCGTGCACTCGCGCTCGAACAGGTGGATCACCTCGCCGCGGCCATCGCCGGCGATCTGCACCTCGACGTGGCGCCCGCGTTCGACATAGGGCTCGACGATCAGCGCCGCATCGCCGAACGCGCTGCGCGCCTCGCGCATCGCGGTGCCGATGGCGGCGGGCAGCTCGCTCGCCTGCCGCACCACGTGCATGCCCTTGCCGCCGCCGCCGGCCGCGGGCTTGAGCAGCACCGGCAACGTGACCGAGCGTGCGCGCTCGGCCACCGTCTCGGCGTCGGCGCTGGCGTCCTCGCCGCCACCGAGCACGGGCACGCCGGCCGCGCGCGCCTCGGCCTTGGCCTGGCCCTTGTGGCCCAGCCGGCGCAGCGTGTCGGCCGTGGGCCCGATGAACACCAGCCCCGCTGCTTCCACGGCTTCAGCGAATGCCGGGTTCTCGGCCAGGAAGCCGTAGCCGGGGTGGATGGCCTCGGCACCGGTGCGGCGCGCGGCGTCGATGACGGCGTCGATGCGCAGGTAGCTCTCGGCCGCGCTGGCACCGCCCAGGCCGATGGACGTGTCCATCACCGACGGGTGCAGCGCATCGCGGTCGGCGCTGGAATGCACGCCGACGGGCGCGATGCCCAGCCGCCGGCAGGTGCGCGCGATGCGGCACGCGATCTCGCCGCGGTTGGCGATGAGAACCTGCTTGAACATCAGCGCCCGCTCCAGCGCGGCGGCCGCTTTTCGTTGAAGGCGCGCACGCCTTCCAGCCGGTCCTGCGACGACACGAGCACGTTGTACGCGGCGATGTCGAGCGCGTAGCCGCTGTGGAAGTCGACCTCGCCACCGCGCGACGCCGCCACCTTGGCATGGTGCACGGCCATCGGTGCTGCCAGCGCCACTTCGCGCGCTTCGGCCACTGCGGTGGCGAGCGCCTGGCCGGCATCGACCAGCGTGGTGACGATGTTCCACTGCGCGGCCTGCTCGGCGCCGAAGCGGCGCGCGGTCAGCAGCAGTTGCTTGGCGCGGCGCGCCCCGGCCGCACGCACCAGGTTCTGGATGCCACCGCCGCCGGGCATGATGCCGCGCCGCACCTCGGGCAGCGAGAACACCGCGGAGCGCGCGGCCACGATCCAGTCGCACATCAGCGCCAGTTCGCAACCGCCGCCATGCGCATGGCCCTCCACCGCAGCGATCACCGGGCACGGAAAGTCCTTCACCGCCAGCAGCACCTCTTCGGCCAGCTGGTGCTGGCGCCGCCACTGGTGGTCGGTCATGCCGTCGCGCTGCTTCAGGTCGCCACCGGTGCTGAAGGCGCGCTCGCCGGCACCGGTGACGACGAGCACGCGCAGGCCGTCGTCGTAGGCCAGATCATGCAGTGCGGCGCGCAGCTCGACGAACATCTGCGTGTTCATCGCGTTCATCACCTCGGGTCGGTTCAGCACCAGGCAACGCACGCCCTCGTCGGGGGTGGTGCCCGGGGCGGGCTCGACGCGCAGGGTTTCGTAAGAGGTCATCTGGATTCAGTAGGAGCGCGGCATGCCGAGCAGGTGCTCGGCCACCTGCGCCAGCACCAGGTTGTTGGAAATCGGCGCGGTGCGGAACAGGCGGCTTTCCTTCCACTTGCGCTCGATGTCGTATTCGCAGGCCACGCCGTAGCCGCCGAAGGTGGTCATCGCGGCCTCGGCCGCCTCCCAGGCCGCTTCGCTGGCGAGGTACTTCACCATCGTTGCCTCGCGGCCGCAGGGCTGGCCGGCGTCGAACAGCGTGGCCGCCTTGTTGCGCATCAGCTCGGCCGCCTCGACGTTGAGGTGCGCCCGCGCGATCGGGAACTGCACGCCCTGATTGGAGCCGATCGGGCGGTCGAACACGACGCGCTCGCGCCCATAGGCGGCGGCCTTGCCGACGAACCAGTGGCCGTCGCCGATGGCCTCGCTGGCCACCAGCAGCCGCTCGCTGTGCAGCGAATCGAGCAGGTAGTGGAAGCCCTTGCCTTCCTCGCCGATGCGATCGTCGTCGGAGAGCTCGAGGTTGTCGATGAACACCTCGAAGGTGTGGTGGTTGATCATCGTCTTGATCTGGCGCGCCTGGAGCGCCTTGCCGGCCTTGGCGATGTCGATCAGGAACAGGCTCAGTCCGTCGGTCTTCTTCTTCACCTCGGCGAGCGGCGTGGTGCGCGCAATCAGCAGGTACAGGTGCGAGTGGCTGTAGCGCGAGGTCCAGATCTTCTGGCCGTTGAGCACGTAGCCGCCCGGCACGCGGCGCGCGAAGGTCTTGATCGCCAGCGTGTTGGAGCCGGCGTCGGGCTCGGTCACGCCGAAGGCCTGCAGGCGCAGGCTGCCGTCGGCGATGCGTGGCAGCGTGCGGCGCTTCTGCGCCTCGCTGCCGTGGCGCATGATCGAGGCCATCGTGTACATCTGCGCGTGGCAGTGCACGGCGCTGGCGCCGTTCTGGTTGATCTCCTGCAGGATCAGGCAGGCGTCGAGCAGCGGCAGGCCGGCGCCGCCGTACGCCTCGGGGATCAGTGCGGCCAGCCAGCCGGCCTGGGCCATGGCATCGACGAAGGCCTCGGGGTACTGGCCGTCCTGCGCCAGCCGGCGCCAGTACTCGGGGCCGAAGCGCGCGCACAGCTCCTTCACGGCGGCGCGGATCTGCGCCTGGGTGTCGGTGTAGTCGAAGTTCATGGGCATGGGAAAGCGCCTCCTTCCGGTCGGTTCAGCCGATCACGCCGAGGCGCTGCAGCGCCGCCTGCGCCGCTGCATCGATGCCCAAGGCATCGAGCACGGCCGCGGTGTCGGCGCCCAGCGCCGGTGGCGCCATGGGCGTGCGGCCACGCTCGCCGCCGCTGTTGAAGGGCAGGCCAATGGCGCGGTGCCCGGCCGCCTGCGGCAGCGGCACGTCGGTCAGCAGCCCCAGGGCGTGAACCTGCTCCTGCTCGAGCACCTGGGCCACGTTGTTCAGCTCGCTGCAGGGCGCGCCGGCCGCACGCAGCAGGGCGATGCACTCGGCGGTGCTGCGCCTGCGCGTGTGCACTTCGAGCGCCTCGTGCAGCGCCTCGCGGTGGCCCACGCGCGTGGGGTTGTCCGCGAAGCGCGCATCGCGCGGCAGCTCGGGGCAGCCCAGCGCCTCGCAAATGCGGGCAAACAGGCGGTCGTTGGCCGCTGCAATGAAGACCTGGCCGTCTGCCGTGTCGTACAACTCGTAGGGCACCATCATCGCCATGCCCGAGCCCATCTTGCGCGGCAGACGGCCCGTGGCCAGGTAGTTGGCGATCGGCACCGCCATCCACGCCAGGCCGGTCTCGAGCAGGCTGGCGCCCACGCGCAGGCCCTGGCCGGTGGTGGCGCGCTGCAGCAGAGCCGCGAGCACGGCCATCGCGGCCCACATGCCGGTGCCCAGGTCGATCAGCGAGACGCCCACCCGCGCCGGCTCGTCGCCTTCGTGGCCGGTGACGCTCATGATGCCGGTGAAGGCCTGCATCAGCGGGTCGTAGCCGGGCAGGCCGCGCATCGGCCCCGCCTCGCCGAAGGCGCTGATGGCGCAATAGACCAGCCGCGGGTTCGCGGCGCGCAGCGGTTCGTCGCCCAGGCCGCGCGCCTCGGCGCTGCCCGGCTTGAGCGAATGCACCAGCACGTCGGCACCCGCCGCCAGCTGCGCCACGATGCGCTGGCCCTCGGGCCGGTCGAGGTCGAGCGCGACGCTCTTCTTGCTGCGGTTCAGCGCCGCAAAACCCGTGGACATGCCGCCGATCTCGGGCGGCCGCCAGGCGCGCGCGTCGTCGCCGCTGCCCGGCCGCTCGATCTTGATGACGTCGGCGCCGAGGTCGGCGAGCACCTGCGTGCAGTACGGGCCCGCGACGTTCTGCGTCAGGTCGATGACGCGCAGGCCCTGGAGGACGGAGCCAAGCATCGCCGTCACATCCTGAACACGCCGAAGCGCGTGTCGCGTTGCGGCTGGCGGCCGGCCAGCTCGAACAGCAGGGCCAGCGTGTCGCGCGTCTCCAGAGGATCGATCACCATGTCGCACCACAGGTTGGAGGCGAAGTTGTAGGGGCTGGCGAAGGCCTCGAACTGCTCGCGGATGGGCTGCTTGAAGCGCTCGCGCTCGGCGTCGCTCCAGCTCGTGCCTTCGCGTTCGTGGATGCGGTCGCGCACCATCGTCAGCGTGGTGGCGGCCTGCTCGGGGCCCATCAACGCGGCGCGGCCGCTCGGCCACATCAGCATCGCATGCGGCTTGAACGGCCGCCCGCACATCGCGAGGTACGCCGCGGCATACGAGCCGCCGGTGATGAGCGTGTAGCGCGACACATTGGCCGAGGCCATGGCGGTGATGAACTTGGCGCCGTGCTTGGCGATGCCCTCGCGCTCCACCGCCTGCCCGACCATGAAGCCCGACACGTCGGCCACGAACAGCAGCGGGATGTCGCGCTGGCAGGCCAGCTCGATGAAGTGCGCGCCCTTGACCGCCGCCTCGGAGAAGATGACGCCGTTGTTGGCCAGGATCCCGACCTGGAAGCCCTTGATGCGTGCGAAGCCGCAGATCAGCGTGTCGCCGTACAGCGGCTTGAACTCCTGGAACTCGCTGCCATCGACCAGCCGCGCGACGACCTCGCGGTTGTCGGTGGGGTGGCGTGTGTCGGCGCTGACGATGCCGTAGATCTCGCGCGGGTCGTGCAGCGGCGCGCGGCTCGCGGCCACGTCCCAGCGCTGCTTCGGCGGCGTGCCGAGGTTCGCCACGATGTCGCGCACGATGGCGATGGCGTGGCCGTCGTTCTCGGCCAGGTGATCGGTGACGCCGCTGACGCGGCTGTGCATCTCGCCGCCGCCCAGCGTCTCGACATCGACCTCTTCCTTGGTGGCCGCGTACACCAGCTCGGGCCCGCCGAGGAACATCGCCCCTTGCTTGCGCACGATGACCGCGATGTCGCAAAGCGCCGGAAGGTAGGCGCCGCCCGCGGTGGACGGCCCGTGCACGGTGGCGATCTGCGTGATGCCCTCGGCCGACATGCGGATCTGGTTGTAGAAGATCGACCCGAACTGGCCGTCGTCCGGGAAGATGTGCGCCTGCTCGGGCAGGTTGGCGCCGCCGGACTGGACCATCGTGATGCACGGCAGCCGGTGCTGCCAGGCGAACATCTGCGCCCGCACGTGCTTCTTCGCGGTGATGCCGTAGTAGGTGGCGCCCTTCACGGTGGCGTCGTGGATCATCAGCATGCACGGCCGGCCGCTGACCAGGCCCACGCCGGTGATGATGCTGCCACCCGGCGGCACGCCCTCGTACAGGCCCTCGCCCGCGAGCTGGCCGAACTCCAGGAACGGCGAGCCGGGGTCGAGCACCGCTGCCAGCCGCTCGCGCGGCAGCAGCTGGCCGCGCTGCTGGTGCAGCCGGCGCGCCTTCTCGGGCCCGCCGATGAGCGCCCGCGCACGGCGTGCGTGCAGGTCGGCGATGCGCGCGAGGTAGGCCTCGCGGTTGCGCGCGAAGACCTCGCCGCCGGGCGAGACCGTGGAGGGCATCACCGTCATCGCGGCGTCCCGAATTCCTTGCGCTGCGATTGCGCGAACCGCTGCAGGTGGTGGTCGATGCCGCCGTCGGCCTTCTCGAACAGGGTCAGGCGGCGGAAGTAGTGGCCGATGTCCAGCTCCTCGGTCATGCCGACGCCGCCGTGCAGCTGCACGCCCTGCTGGGCAACGTAGCGGGCGCGCTCGCCGACCGCCACCTTGGCCGCTGACGCCGCGCGCGCCCGCTCGGCCGGTGCGGCATCGGCATGCAGCGCAGCCATCACCACCATCGAGCGGGCCGCTTCGAGCGCTGCGAACATGTCCACCATGCGGTGCTGCAGCACCTGGAAGCTCGCGAGCGGCGCGCCGAACTGCTGGCGCGTGGCCAGGTAGACGCCGGTCTTGTGCAGCACGGCCGTCATCGCGCCCAGCGCATCGGCGCAGGAGGCGATGGTCGCCTGATCGTTGGCAAGCTCCAGCGCCTCCAGCGCGCGCGCCGGGTCGCCCAACAGTGCCGCGGCGTCGAGCTGCACGCTGTCGAGCCGCAGCTCGCCGCCGGACACGCCGTCGTAGCGCCGGTAGGGTTCGATGCGCACGCCGGCCGTGCCCACCGGCAGCGCGAACAGCGCAAGGCCGGCGCGCTCGCCCGGGCGGCCGTCGAGGCGCGCACTGACGATCGCCAAGTCGGCCTGCGGCAGGCCGACAACGCCGGTCTTGCGGCCGTCGAGCACCCAGCCGGTGCCCTGGCGGCTCGCGCGCGTTTCGACCCAGGCGAGCGCGGGGCCCGAATCGGCCTCGGTGCAGGCCAGGGCCAGCCGGCTGCGCCCTTGGACCACCGGCGCCAGCAGCGCCTGCTGCTGCTCGCCATCCGCCGCTGCAGCCACCGCCTGCGCCGCCAGCACGGTGGATCCGACGTAGGGCTCGAGCGAGAGCGCCGCGCCCATCGCATCGCACACCGCGATCAATTCGGGCATCCCGCCGAAGCCACCCACGGCCTCCGGCAGGCCCAGGCCCAGCCAGCCGAATTCGGCAAAGCGTGCCCAGTGCGCCGCCCCGGCGGCGGCGTCGTCGGCTGACGCCGGCCGCTTCGCTCGCGCGTCGAAGCGGTACTCGGCGCGGAAGTACTTCTGCGCCGCATCGCGCAGCATCTTCTGTTCGGGGGTGGGGTTCAGGTCCATGCGCGTGTCATCCGCTGTGTCTTGGGTTCAACGTGCCGCGCCCGCCAGCATGGACTTGGCCAGCACTGTCTTCTGCACCTCGTCGCTGCCGCCGTAGATGGTGGCCGCACGCAGGAAGGCATAGCGCTCCATCGAGTGGGCATGGGGCGACTCGGCGAGCGCGCCCTGCGGGTGCCAGGGCCAGGCCTGCTCGGCGCCGACCTCGAGCGCCAGCTCCGACAGCGTCTGCTGCACCGCGGTGCCCATCAGCTTGAGCAGCGAAGACTCGGGGCCCGGCGCCTTGCCCGCGGCCATGGAGGAGAGCACACGCAGGTTGGTGTACTCGAGCGCTATCAGGTCGATCTCGGCGCGCGCCAGGCGGGCGGACATGCCCGGCTGCTCGATCAGCCGCCCACCGCCCCAGCCGCGCGCTTCGGCCGAGCGCAGCACGTTGGCCAAGGCCGCCTTCGAATCGGCCACGCCGGCGATGCTGGTGCGCTCGTGCGTCAGCAGGTACTTGGCGATCTCCCAGCCCTGCCCCTCCTTGCCCACCAGGTTGCTGCGCGGCACGCGCAGGTCGGTGAAGAAGACCTGATTCAGGTGGTGCTCGCCGTCGATCGAGACGATGGGGCGCACCTCGATGCCGGGGCGGTCCATCTCGACCAGCAGGAAGGAGATGCCCTCCTGCTTCTTGCCGGTGCTGGCCGTGCGCACCAGGCAGAACATGTGCGTGGCCCAGTGCGCGTAGGTGGTCCAGATCTTCGAGCCGTTGATGACGTAGTCGTCGCCGTCGGCCACCGCAGTGGTGGCCAGGCTCGCCAGGTCGGAGCCCGCGCCGGGCTCAGAATAGCCCTGGCACCACCAGTCCTCGCAGCGGCGGATGCGCGGCAGGTACTGCGCCTTCTGCGCATCGGTGCCGAAGGCGATCAGCACCGGACCCAGCATGATCACGCCCATCGACAGGCCCACTGGCGCGTTGGCGGCGGCGCGCTCGAGGTCGTAGAGGTAGCGCTGGCTCGGCGTCCAACCGGGCCCGCCGTGCTCCTTGGGCCAGCCGACGACCAGGAAGCCCTGCTCGTCGAGGCGGCGCTGCCAGTGCACGATGTCGTCGCGCGTCAGCATCTGCCCGCCCTGCACCTTGCGCCGCAGGGCCTCGGGGGTGTTGGCCGCGAACCAATCGCGCACACCGCGCTGGAAGGCGCGGTCCTCGTCACTGAATGTCAGGTCCATCGCTTGGCACACCTTCTTCCGATTGCAGGTCGGGTCGCCGCGCGCGCCCGGCGCGGCGACTCGCGGGCTTCAGAGCGAAATGCCGCCGCCGCAGATCAGCACCTGGCCGCTGATGTAGTTGGACTCCGGCGTGCACAGCAAGTACACCGAGCCGGCGGCCTCTTCGGGCGTACCGCCGCGGCCGAGCGGGATGGTGCGCTCCATCATCGTCATCAGCTCGGGGTTGACCCCCACCTTGATCTGCCGGCCCTCGACATCGATCGACGCGTTGCCTCCGGCGGTGGCTTCGGTCAGGCGGGTCTTGATCAGGCCGAAAGCCACCGCATTGACGTTGACCTTGTAGCGCCCCCACTCCTTGGACAGCGCCTTGGTCAGGCCGATGATGCCGGCCTTGCCGGCCGAGTAGTTGGCCTGGCCGGCATTGCCGCCGGTACCGGCGACCGACGAGATATTGACCACCTTGCGGAACACTTCCTTGCCGGCATCGGCCTCGACCTTGGACTGGTGGCGGAAGTAGTCGGCCGCGGCGCGCAGGATCTTGAACGGCGCCGTCAGGTGCACGTCGAGGATCGCGTGCCACTGTTCGTCGGTCATCTTCTGCACCACGTTGTCCCAGGTGTAGCCGGCGTTGTTGACGATGATGTCCAGGCCGCCGAAGCCGTCGATGGCGGTCTTGACGAACGTCTCGGCAAAGCCGTCGGCGGTGACGCTGCCGGCACAGGCCAGGGCCTGTCCGCCCGCGGCCTTGATGGCGGCCACGGTCTCCTCGGCCGGGCCGGCGTCGAGGTCATTCACGACAACCTTGGCGCCTTCGCTGGCCAGCTTCATCGCGATGGCGCGGCCGATGCCGCGACCGGAGCCGGAAACGATGGCCACTTTGCCTTCGAGCTTCTTCATGGGGAACTCCTCAGATTCTGGGTGGGGGTGGATGCGGCGGATCGGCACCGAGTCAGTCCAGCGCGACGATGGCGTCGCCGCTGAGCGTGACCTGCTCGCCATTGCGCGAAGCCGTCAGCTCGATGCGCGCGCAGGGGCGGCCGCGGTAGTCGAGCTTCTCGACGACCTTGCCGATGCACTGCACGCGATCGGCCACCTGGGTGATGGCCGCGAAGCGCACGCCGTAGTTGAGCACGCGGCTTTGCGGCACCCAGTGGGTGAGCGCGCGCGCCAGGTAGGCCATCGACAGCATGCCGTGCGCGAACACGTCCTTCATGCCGGCCTTGCGGGCGAAGTCGAGGTCGATGTGGATGGGGTTGTGGTCACCAGAGGCGCCGGCAAACAGGGCCAGCGTGGTGCGCGAGATCGGCGGCAGCTCAAGCATGGGCATGGCGTCGCCCACGTTCACGTTCTTGGGATCGAAACTCATCGTGCGTCTCCTCTCGCTTCTCAACCGTGGCGCACGACCAGAATGCCGCGCATGTCGGCGACGTGCTCGCCGAGCTGGTTGGTGACCTTGGACTCGCGCACCACGAACTCGAGCAGGCCGCCCTTCTTGTCGTAGATGTCGGTGACCCTGGTCTCGATGCGCAGCGTGTCGCCGGCGCACACCGGGGCGTGGTAGTCGAAGTGCTGCTCGCCGTGCAGCACCTTGCCCAGGTCGATCTCGAATTCCTGGATCATCTTCATCGACACGCCGGCATCGCTCTCGGCGCCGAAGAAGAAGGTGGGGGGCGCGACGATGCCGCGATAGCCCGCGGCCTTGGCTGCGGCTTCGTCGGTGTGGATCGGGTCGGCGAGGCCGATCACCTTGGCGAAGAAGGCGATGCGCCCCTTTTCCACCGTCCACAGCGTGGGCGGCGGCGCATAGCCGATGTGCTTCCTGTCGATCATGGGTAGTGGCCCTTTGTTGATGGCATTCAAGCCGCTTGGTACAGGGTCACGACGCAGGCGCCGCCGAGCCCCAGGTTGTGCTGCAGCGCGGTGCGCGCGCCCTTCACCTGCCTTTGCTCGGCAGTGCCGCGCAGCTGGTGCGTCAGCTCGTAGCACTGCGCCAGGCCCGTGGCGCCCAGCGGATGGCCCTTGGACAGAAGGCCGCCGGAAGGGTTGGTGACGACCTTGCCGCCATAGGTGTTGTCGCCATCGCGCACGAACTTCTCGGCGCCGCCCTCGGGGCACAGGCCCAGGCTCTCGTAGGTGATGAGCTCGTTCTGCGCGAAGCAGTCGTGCAATTCGACGACGTCAACGTCCTTCGGGCCGATGCCGGCCGCCTCGTAGACCTTGCGGCTGGCCTCCTTGGCCATGTCGTAGCCGACCACGCGCATCATGTCGTGCGCCTCGAAGGTGCTGGGGAAGTCGGTGGTCATGGCCTGCGCGGCGATGCGCACCTGGCGGTTCAGGCCGTGCTTCTTGGCATAGGCCTCCGAGCAGATCACGGCCGCGGCGGCGCCGCAGGTGGGCGGGCAAGCCATCAGGCGCGTCATCACGCCCTCCCACATCATGGGCGCGGCCATCACGTCGTCGACGCTGACCTCCTTGCGGAACAGCGCCAGCGGGTTGTTCACCGCGTGGCGGCTGGCCTTGGCGCGGATGGCGGCGAAGGTCTCGAGCTTGGTGCCGTACTTGTCCATGTGCGCCTTGCCGGCGCCGCCGAAGTAGCGCAGCGCCAGCGGAATCTCCGGGTGCCCGACCAGTTCGTCGGTGACCTGGTCGAACTGCTCGAACGGCGTCGGGCGGTCGGGGAAGGCGGCCTTGATCGCCCCGGGCTGCATCTGCTCGAAGCCGAGCGCCAGCACGCACTCGGCGGCGCCCGACTGCACCGCCTGGCGCGCCAGGAACAGCGCCGACGAGCCGGTGGAGCAGTTGTTGTTGACGTTGAGCACCGGGATGCCCGTCATGCCCAGCGGGTACAGCGCGCGCTGGCCGCAGGTGGAGTCGCCGTAGACATAGCCGACGAAGGCCTGCTCGATGGCCTTGTAGTCCACCCCGGCGTCCTCGAGCGCCTGGCGCGCGGCCTTTTCGCCCATCACGTTGTAGGGCTCGCTGGCGCCGGGTTTGGCGAAGGGAATCATGCCGACGCCGGCAACGATGACTGTGTGGCTCATGGAAAGCTCCTGGGGTTGGACAAAACGGTGATGCTGCGGGGCCGGCACGCCGCCCCGGCGGGGTTCATTCGGCGAGCCATTGGCGCTCGACCTCGTGGCGCTGGATTTTTCCGGTGCTGCTGCGCGGGAACGCGGCCAGCTCGACGAACCGGATCTCCTTGGGAACCTTGTAGCCGGCGAGCTGCTCGCGGCAGCGGCTCAGCAATGACTCGCCGTCGGCAGCCGCACCCGGGTGGACGGCGACGAAGGCCACCGGCACCTCGCCCCAGCGCCCGTCGCGCCGGCGCACCACCACGGCGTCGGCCACCGCGGGCTGGGCCAGCAGCGCACGCTCGATCTCGGCCGGGTAGATGTTCTCGCCGCCGGACTTGATGAGGTACTTGGCGCGGTCGACGAAGTCCAGCGAACCATCGGCGCGGCGCACGAACAGGTCGCCCATGTGGAACCAACCGCCGCGGAAGTCGTGCGCGTTGACCTCGGGCGCGTTCCAGTAGCCGGAGAACAGCGTCGGGCCTCGCAGCGCGGCCTCCCCGGGCGTGCCCGGCGGCACGTCGCGGTCGTCGGCGTCGACCAGCCGCACGCGGCAGAAGCCCGACTCGCGCTTGGCCAGGCTCGTGGGCAGCACGCCCGGTGCCAGCAGCGCGCCGGAGGCCGGCGCGAGGCCGGTCTCGGTGGCGCCGAAACTGTTGATGTACGGCGCGCCGAGCAGGCCGGTCAGCTCGGCGATCTGCTGCAGTGGCACCAGGTCGGCCATCGCGCCCACCAGCCGCACGCCGCGCGGCCGGGTGCGGTGGCGCTTCAGACCCTCGATGAGCAGGTCGATCATGCCGGGCATCGCCACCAGCCAGCCGATGGTCTCGCGCTCGATGGTCGCGCACAGGCGGTCGATGTCCAGGCCGTCCTGCACGATGACCTTGCCACCCAGCATCAACGTGGCCAGGCTGAAGTCGGTGGCGGCCATGTGGAACAGCGGGCTCCAGGCCACGTACGCGTGTTCGGTGCCGATGCCGTATTCGGCGGCGAAGCACATCGCACGCGCCACCATCGCGCGCTGGCTGATCACCGCGCCCTTGGGCAGGCCGGTGGTGCCGCTGGTGTAGAGGATGACCAGGCCCTGCTCGGCGTCGACCTCGGGCGCCGGGTCGGCCGCGCTGCGGCCCGCAAGAAGGCCTTCGAACTCGGCGTCCAGCCCGATCACCGGGCAGTCCACCCAGCCGATGCGCGCCAGCACATCGGCATGGCGCTGCGAGACAAACACCAGGCGCGGCGACACGAGGCCGAGGCAATGCGCCGCCTCGCCGTCCGCCAGCCGCCAGTTCAGGCAGGCCACGATGGCACCGATCTTGGCCGCCGCGAGCTGCAGCCCGATGTACTCGCGCCGGTTCTCCGCCAGCACCGCGATGCGGTCGCCGGTGCCCACGCCGCCGGCCAGCAGGGCCTGCGCGATGCGACAGACCCAGCCATCGAGCTGCCCGAAGCTCAGCACGCCCTGAGCGTCCTGGATTGCGGGCGCGTCGCGGCGCACGACCGCTTGCTTTCGCAACAGGTCGGCCACGGTCAGGGGAATTGCCTCGCTCTGCATCATGGATCTGGGTTGCCGCTGCGCGCGCCGGAGGAACTCGCGCCAAGTCTGGGGTTGCCCGAAGTCTACCTAACGCTTGACAGTTTCACAACGCCCCATTACTCTTTTCGCAGAGTTCGACGGACCGGACGGCTTCCGCGCCCCGCCCAAGATTCATCAGATCAAGGAGACAGTCTTGCATTCGTACACGGCGCTGCGCCACGAGACGCGGGCGCAGACCGCCTGGCTCACGCTGAACCGCCCGGACGCGATGAATGCGTTGTCGGAAACCTTGTGCGACGAACTCGCCGATGCCTTCTGCCGCATCGAGCGCGACCGCGACGTGCGCGTGGTGGTGCTCACCGGCGCGGGGCGGGCCTTCTGCGCCGGCGCCGACCTGAAGGGCGTGTTCGAAGGTGGCACTGCAGTGCCGGGCGATGAAGACCCGCTCAACGCCTTTCTCGACCGCATTGCCGGGATGATCGACCGGCTGCGCGCGCTGCCCAAGCCCACCATCGCCGCGCTCAACGGCCTGACGATGGCCGGCGGCCTCGAGCTGGCGATGGCCTGCGACCTGATCGTCGCCGCCGAAGGCGCGCGCATCGGCGATGCGCACGCCAACTTCGGCGTCTTCCCCGGCGCCGGCGGCGCGGCCGTGCTGCCGCGGCGCATCGGCCCCACGGCGGCCAAGTACCTGCTGTTCACCGGCGACACGCTGCCGGCGGCCGAGCTGGTGCCGCTGGGCCTGGTGAACCGCGTCGTGCCCGACGCCGAACTCGCTGCCGAGGTGGACAAGCTCGCCACGCGCATCGCCGCCAAGAGCCCGCTGGTGCTGCGGCGCATGAAGCAGGCCGTGGCCGACGGGCTGGATCAACCGCAGGCCACCGCGTTGCGCCTGGAGCGCCTGGTGCTTGAAGCCCACCGCCATTCGCACGACATCGGCGAAGGCCTCGCCGCCTTCGTTGGCAAGCGCAAGCCCGAATTCAAGGGCTACTGACCCTTTTCCAGGATCGCCCGTGAGCACAGCCCATCCTCCCGCCTACGTCGCCGGCGTCGGCATGACGCCAACCGGCAAGTTCCTCGACCGCAGCATCAAGCAGCTCACCGCCGATGCCGTGAGCGCCGCACTGGCGGATGCCGGCCTGGCCGTCGCCGACATCCAGGCCGCCTATTTCTCCAACGCCACGCAAGGCGTGCTGGAGGGCCAGACCATGGTGCGCGGCCAGATCGCGTTGCGCCCGCTGGGCATCGAGGGCATCCCGGTCTACAACCTCGAGAATGCCTGCGCCAGCGCCAGCTCGGCCTTCAACCTGGCGGTGCAGGCGGTGCGTTCGGGCGAGGTGGAGGTGGCTCTGGCTGTCGGCGCCGAGAAGATGTTCTGCACCGACAAGGCCAGGATGTTCAGCGTCTTCGACGGAGCCTGGGATCTGCACGACATCGAGGCCAACAAGACGACGCTGCTGGCCATGGGCCGCGGCATCGAGCCGCCCGAGGGCAGCACCTCGAAGGCACCGTACAGCCTGTTCATGGACATCTACGCAGCGTTCGGTCGTTTCCACATGCGCGAGTTCGGCACCACGCAGCGGCAGTTCGCCGCCGTGGCGGCCAAGAACCACGGCCATTCGGCGCACAACCCACTGGCGCAGTACCGCAACACCTACACCGTCGAGCAGGTGCTGACCGCGCCGCCCATCACCTACCCGCTGACGCTGCCGATGTGTGCGCCGGTCAGCGACGGCGCCGCTGCCGCCATTGTCTGCTCCGAGTCGGCACTGGCGCGCCTGGCCGACCGGCGCCGCGCCGTGCGTGTGCTGGCCTCGGTAGTGGCCACCGGTACCACGCGCAAGCCCGAGGACGTGGGCGGGCACATCACCGCGAAGGCGTCCAAGCTCGCCTACGAACGCGCCGGCGTCGGCCCGCAGGACATCTCGGTGGCCGAGGTGCACGACGCCACCGCCATCGGCGAGATCGTGCAGTCCGAGAACCTGGGCTTCTGCGAGTTCGGCGCCGGCGGCGCGCTGGCCGAGAGCGGCGCCACCACGGTGGGCGGCCGCATCCCGATCAACACCTCGGGCGGGCTCGAATCCAAGGGCCATCCGATCGGCGCCACCGGCATCGGCCAATTGCACGAGCTGGTGACGCAGCTGCGCGGCGAGGCCGGCGCGCGCCAGGTGCAGGGTGCGCGGCTGGCCATGGCCGAGAACGGCGGCGGCCTTTACGGCATCGAGGAAGCCGTCTGCGCCATCACCATCCTCGGCCGCTGACGGCCGCGACGCAACCAGCTTTCGACAAGCCGAACGACCATGAACTTCCTGCCGACCGACGAACAACGCCTGGCCGTCGAGGGCTTCAACCGCTTCCTCGACACCAAGCTCGAGCCGATCGTGCGCCGCTACCAGCCCGACAAGCTGATCGAGAAGGAGCGCATGCTGGAGATCTTCCAGATGATGCTGCCCTACGGCATGGGCGGCAACGGCCTCATCGCCGAGGCTCACGGCGGCCTGGGCATGCCGTGGCTGACCTACGCGATGATGTACGACAACCTCGCCCGCGTGTCGGGTGACGTCGCCATCTCGCTGCTGATCCAGCAGCTGGGCGCCTACTCGCTGGAGGTGTGCAGCAACGAAGCGATGCGGCAGAAGTACCTGCCGCGCATGGTGCGCGCCGAGATCATCGCCTGCAGCGGCATCAGCGAGCCGGGCGTGGGCAGCAACGTGGCCGAGGTCACCTGCCGCGCCAAGGCCGATGGCGACCACTACATCGTCAGCGGCGAGAAGACCTGGATCTCCAACGGCCACTACTCCGACTTCTGCATGGTCATCGTGCGCACGTCGGACGAGGGCGCGCGCGGCCTGTCGATGATCCTGGTGGACCGCCAGGAGCACGGCTACGAGAGCCGCAACATCGACAAGCTGGGCCTGAACAGCACCTCCACCGCGCAGCTGTTCTTCGACAACGTGCGCGTGCCGGCCGGCAACATGATGATCCAGGCTGGCACCGGGCTGAAGAACACGCTGGTGCTGTTCGAAAAGGCGCGGCCGATGGTCGGCCTCACCTCGGTGGGCATCGCGCAGGCAGCGTTGAACAAGGCCGTGGCCTACGCCAAGGAGCGGCGCCAGCACGGCAAGCCGATCGGCCAGCACCAGCTGATCCAGGGCATGCTGGCCGACTCGGCGATCCAGCTCGACGCAGCGCGTCTCCTGATCTACCGCGCCTTCAACCTCATCGACCACGGCGTGCGCAGCGAGGTGGAAAGTGCGATGGCCAAGTGCTACGCCACCGAGATCGCGGTGGACGTGGCCTCCAAGGCGGTGCAGATCCACGGCGGCAACGGCATCACCAAGGACTTCGGCGTCGAGCTGCTGTTCCGCAACGCCCGCATGATGACCATCCCCGACGGCACGACGGAGATCCAGAAGCTGATCATCGGCCGCGCGCTGACCGGCCTCAATGCCTTCTCCTGACGTGACATCAACAGCCCCCTCGTCCACGACCGCCGCGGTGCTGAAGGCCGAAGGCGTGACCTTGCGCTTCGGCGGCGTCACGGCGCTGTCGGACGTGAGCATCGAGGTGCGCGCCGACGAGATGCTCGCCGTGATCGGCCCCAATGGTGCGGGAAAGAGCTCGCTGATGAACGTGCTCAGTGGCTTCTACCGCCCTCAGCAGGGCCGGCTCGCCTACGAAGGCCGCGACCTGCTCGGCCGCCCGGTGCACGAGATAGCGCGCCAGGGCGTGGTGCGCACCTTCCAGGGCACGCACCTGTTTCCACACATGACGGTGCTGGACAACATCCTCATCGGCCGCCACGCGCACATGCGCGGCGGCTTGCTGCAGGCGTTTGCCTACTTCCCGTGGACGCAGCGCGAGGAAGCCCGGCACCGCGCGGTGGCCGAGGACATCGTCGACTTCCTCGAGATCGAGAACATCCGCCACCAGCCGGTGGGCTCGCTCGGCTACGGCCTGCGCAAGCGCGTGGACCTTGGCCGTGCGCTGGCCATGGAGCCCAAGGTGCTGCTGATGGACGAGCCGATGGCCGGCATGAACACCGAAGAGAAGGAAGACCTGGCCCGCTTCGTCATCGACGTGCGCGAGGCGCGCCGCATCCCCGTGGTCCTGGTCGAACACGACATGGGTGTGGTGATGGACCTCGCCGACCGCGTGGCCGTGCTGGACTTCGGCCGCAAGATCGCCGACGGCACGCCGGCCCAGGTGCAGGCCGACCCGGCGGTGATCCAGGCCTATCTGGGGGCGGCCGCTTGAACGCAACAGACATCACCCTGAAGCACGCTGCCGGCACCGGCGCTGCGGTGGCCGAGCCGGCCCGTGGCGCTGTCGCGGCGACAGCCGTGAAGACACAGACGCTGCCGCAGATGCTGCTGGCCCACGCGCAGGCACGGCCGCAGCAACTGGCTCAGCGCGTCAAGCGCAAGGGCATCTGGCGCTGTCACACCTGGGCCGAGGTGCAGGACACCGTGCGCGCCCTCGCCCTCGGCGCGGCGGCGCTCGGCCTCGAGCGGGGCGACACCGCGGTGGTCATCGGCGAAAACGAGCCCGAGCACTTCTGGTCGCTGTTCGCGGCGCAGTCGCTGGGCGCGAAGACCGTGTCGGTGTACCCCGACGCCACGGCCGACGAACTGCTCTACCTCTGCGAGAACTCGCAGGCCCGCTTCATCTTTGCGCAGGACCAGGAACAGGTCGACAAGGCACTGGCCATCGCCGGCCAGCTGCCCGGCCTGTGCGGCATCGCCTTCTGGGACGACGCCGGCATGTGGTCGTACCGGCACGACCTGCTGCACGGTTTCGACAAGCTGTGCGCCGCGGGGCGCAAGGAACACGAGCGCAACTCAGAGCGCTTCGCGCAGGCCGTCGCGTCCGGCCACGCCGACGAACTGGCGCTGCTCACCTACACCTCGGGCACCACCAGCAAGCCCAAGGGCGTGATGGTCAGCCACCGCTGGCTGGTGGACAACGCCAGCCGCATGCTCAGCGCGCTGCCGCTGGAACCCGGCATGGAGTACCTGTCATACACCCCGCTGGCCTGGATCACCGAGCAGTTGCTGGGCGTCACGCTCGGGCTGATGCTGCCGCTGGTGGTCAACTTCCCCGAGGGCCCGGATCAGGTGCTGCCCAACATCCGCGAGCTGTCGCCGCACATGGTGCTGTTCGGGCCGCGGCAGTGGGAGAGCATTGCCGCCGCCATCGAGGCGCGCATGCTGCACGCCCGCCGCCTGCCGCGCGGGCTGTACCGGTGGAGCGTGCGCGTGGGCCATGCCGTGCGCGTCGCCCGGCTCGAAGGCCGCGCGGCGCCGCTCGGCGCACGCCTGCTGCTGCCCCTGGCCGAGGTGCTGACGCTGCATGCAGTGCGCGACCAGTTCGGCTTCCTGCGGTCGCGCATCGCCGTCTCGGGCGGCACCGCGATGGCGCCGGACGTGTTCCGCCTCTTCCACGCCCTGGGTGTGCCGCTGCGCAACATCTATGGCTGCTCGGAGTTCGGACTCATCGCCGGCCACCGCGGCGAGTGCTACGACCTCGAGACCGTGGGGCCGCTGCTGACGGTGGCACCGGGCTTCGGCGCGGCGCTCGAATACAGGGTCGATGCCAACGGCGAACTGCTGCTGCGCGGCGGCACCGGCTTCCTCGGCTACTGGAACAAGCCCGAGAAGACCGCGGCGCTCGACCGCGATGGCTGGTTCGCCAGCGGCGACGCGGTGCGCGCCACCGAACGCGGCGAGATCGTCTTCCTCGACCGCGTGGAGCACCTGGTCAAGCTGGCCGGCGGGCATGCCTATCCGCCGCAGTTCATCGAAACAAGGCTGCGCTTCTCGCCCTTCATCAAGGACGTGATGGTACTGGGCGACGCCACGCGGCCCTGGGTGGGTGCGCTGGTCAACATCGACATGGGCGTGGCCTCGCGCTGGGCCGAGGAGCGCCGCATCGCGTTCTCCACCTTCACCGATCTGTCGCAGCGGCCGGAGATCCGTGCCCTGGTGCGCGACGAGATCGCGCGCATCAATGCCTTCCTGCCCGAGGGCTCGCGCGTCGTGCGCTTCGCCAACTTCCCTAAGGAACTCGATGCCGACGAGGGCGAACTGACCCGCACTCGCAAGCTGCGTCGCGAGTTCCTCGAGCAGCGCTATCGCGCACTGATCGAAGGGCTGTACGTCGGCGCCACCGACATCGACTGCCAGATTGCCGTCACCTACCAGGACGGCCGACAGGGCGTGCTGCGCGCCAAGGTGACGGGCACCGATGTGATCACCGCGGCGGGCACGACATGATCATCGAGTTCCTCAACTACGCCATCAATGGCGCCCTGCTCGGCCTGCTGTACGCGCTGGTGGCGATGGGCTTCGTCGTCATCTACCGCGCCAGCAAGGTGTTCAACATGGCCACCGGCGAGATGCTGGTGCTCGGCGCCTTCCTCGTGTGGTGGGCGGTGGCCTCGCGCGGGCTGCACCCGGCGCTGGGCATCGCCGCGGCGCTGGTCATCGCGGTGGTGGTGGGGCTGGCGATCGAACGCCTCTTCTTCCGCCGTCTGATCGGCGAATCGGTGTTCTCGATGATCATGGTCACGATCGGCCTGCTCATCCTCACCCGCGGCCTGGTGCTGGTGATCTGGGGGCCGCAGGAGCGCGCCTTCCCGGCGCTGATCGCGCTCGAGCCGCTGATCATCGGCGAAATGATCGTGCCGCGCTCACTGGCCGCGGCCGGCGTGGTGGCGGTGGTGTTCGCGCTCGCCCTGCACTGGTTCTTCAACCGCAGCCGCGCGGGGCTGGCGATGTCGGCGGTGGCCGAGGACCACCAGATCGCGCTGTCGATGGGCATCAGCGTGCGCCGCTCGATCGCGTTCGCGTGGGCGCTGGGTGGCGTGTTGTCCGTGATCTCTTCCATCGTCTACCTGAGCGGCAAGTCGCTGACCTTCCTGTCGTCCGAGATCGGTTTCGCGGCGCTGCCGGTGGCCCTGCTCGCCGGGCTGGAGTCGATCCGCGGGCTGCTGCTCGCCGGCCTGATCGTCGGCGTCGTGCAGGGCCTCACCTCGGCCTACATCGACCCCTTGATCGGCGGCAACGCCGCGTCGGTGGTGCCCTACATCTTCATGCTCGTCGTGCTGGCGGTGCGTCCCAACGGGATGTTCGGCTGGAAGCGCATCGAGCGGGTCTGAAAGAGTCTGCCCGCGATGGATCCCTCCGGCACCTTCTTCACGCGCTACGAGCACGACAGTGCGCTCGTGCGCACGCGCGCGCAGTGGCTCGCGCTGGCGCTGTTCGCAGCCGCGCTGCTGATCTTTCCCTGGTTGGCCTCGCCTCGCCTGATGGCGGTGGCCAACCTGATGCTCATCACCGCGATCGTCGTCGTCGGGCTGCAGATCACCACCGGCTGCGCCGGCCAGATCAACCTCGGTCAGGCGGCGTTCATGGGCGTGGGCGCCTACGGTGCCAGCGTGATGGAGGTCAAATTCGGCCTGCCGTTCTGGGTGGCCGTGCCGGTGGGCGGCGTGCTGGCGGCTTCAGCCGGATGGGCCTTCGGGCTCACCGCGTCGCGCATCAAGGGGTTCTACCTGGCGTTGACCACCATCGCCGCGCAGTTCCTGTTCGTGTTCGTGGTGCTGAACCTGCCCTCGTCGTGGTTGGGCGGTGTCAACGGCTTCAGCCTGCAGCCTGCACGCTTGGGGCCCCTGGTCTTCGACAGCGACCGCGCGCTGTACCACCTGTTCCTCGCAGCCACCGCGGTGATGGTGTTCGGCGCCTTCGGCATCCTGCGCAGCCGCCACGGCCGCGCCTTCGAGGCGGTGCGCGACGACGACGTGGCCGCCGGCATGATGGGCATCGACGTGGCCGGCACCAAGGCGCGCGCCTTCGTGCTGGGCGCCTTCTACGCCGGCATCGGCGGCGCCTTGTGGGCCTACCAGATCCGCTTCGTCTCGGTCGATCAGTTCACGCTGTTCAACTCGATCTGGTTCATCGCGATGATGATCGTCGGCGGGCTGGGCTCGATCGTCGGCGCACTGATCGGCACCGTGCTCATCCGCGCCGTGCAGGAGACCATCACCAGCGTCGGACCCGATCTGATCGAGCGCTTCCCGGCGCTCAGCACCGATCTGGTCTTCGCCAGCATGAACGTGTTCCTGGGGCTGGTGATCACCGGCTTCCTGCTGCTCGAGCCCAAGGGCCTGATGCACCGCTGGAACATCTTCAAAACCACCTACCGGTTGTGGCCCTTCCCGCACTGAACCCGACCAACCACCCGCGCCTGCACCGGCGCTTCAACCACGAGGAGATCCTCATGCATCGGCGCCATCTCGTCTCCAGCGGCCTCGTGCTCGCCACCTGCCTTGCGCTCGGCTCGCCGGCCTCGGCGCAGACCACCGTCAACATCGCCGCCCTTGCCGATTTCGCGGGGCCCTACGCCAACGTCATGAACGACATGCAAGGCGGGCGCACCGCCGTGGTCGACTGGTGGAACAAGGAGGTCGGCGAGAAGATGGGCGTGCGCATCGCCATCAAGACCTACGACACCCGCTACGACGTGGCCCAGACCGCAAGCCTGTGGCCGGGCATCAAGGCCGAGCTGAAGCCGGCAATCGTGCTCGGCCTGGGCGGGCCCGACGCCGCGGCGCTGCAGCAGCGCCTGCCCGAGGACAAGGTGCCGATGCTGTTCGGCACCGCGGCCTACGGCTTCGGCTGGAAGCCCGGCCAGTGGGCGCTGAACGTGCGCCCGACGTACACGCACGAGGCCGCGGGCTTCGTCGATTGGTTCCGCACCACCAGGCTCGAGGGCAAGCGGCCGGTCAAGGTGGCCATCATCACCTCGGAGGCCACGCCGGCCTACGCCGACATGGCCAAGGGCCTGCAGGCCTACGCCAAGGCCCACCCTGACAAGGCCACCTTCGTGGAAGCCATCTGGACGGAGGTGCAGCCCGCCGACCTGACGCTGCAGGTGCGGCGCCTGGCCAACGCCGGCACCGACGTCATCGTGATCCAGACCAACACCGCGCAGGCCGTGGCCACCAAACGTGCACTGCAGGCGCTGGGCAAGAACATCCCCATCATGCTGTCGCTGCACAACGGCGTGCTCGGTTCGTCCAAGGCGCTGGGCAATCCGAACGGCTTCGCCGGCGACTTCGAAGTCGGCGCGATCGCCGACGCGAGCGAGGACGACACACCGGCGCGCAAGTTCTACGCGATGCTGCAGGCGAAGTACGGCCTGAAGTCGGGCTGGAACTCGATGACGATGCTCGGCCTGGGGCAGGCCATCGTCGCCGTCCGCTCGGTCGAGGCGGCGGCCAAGGCCAAGGGCGCCGCCGGCGTCACCGGCGAGGCCGTGCATGCGATGCTGCTGGGCACCGCCTTCAGCGGCGCCGATCTGATGGGCATCCTGCCCGGCGTGGACTTCAACCCAGAGAACCCCTTCCCCACCGGGACGGCGAAGGTAAACGTCGCCACGATGAAAGACGGCAAGGTCGTCCGCGTGGCCGCCGACGCCCCGGTGCCGGCGATCCCGAAGTGGTGAGCCGGTGGCCGATGTGAGCGAGTCCGCCGTTGCCGAGGCGCGGCGCAGCGAGACCCCGGGCGCCGCTGGCGCGGGCCCGGCGGCGGGCGCCGCAGGAGCGCCGCTGCTGGCGCTGCTCAACGTCGAGGTGCTGTATGCCGAGGTGATCCTGGCGCTCAAGGGCGTGTCGCTGCAGGTCGCCCAGGGCGGCTGCGTGGCGCTGCTCGGCGCCAACGGCGCCGGCAAGAGCACGACGCTGAAGGCCATCTCGGGCGTCATCGACTCCGACGACGGGCGCGTCTCGGGCGGCAGCATCGCCTTCGAGGGCCGCCCCATCCATGGCCACGATACGGCCAGCGTCGTGCGCGGCGGCCTGGTGCACGTGATGGAGGGCCGGCGCGTGCTGCCGCACATGACGGTGGAGCAGAACCTGATCATCGGCGGCCACATGTTTCCGCGTGCCGCGCAGATGCAGCGCGCGCTCGACGCCGTGTACCAGGCCATCCCGCGCCTGGCCGAGCTGCGCACCCGCAGAGCCGGCTACCTGTCGGGCGGCGAGCAGCAGATGCTGGTGATCGGCCGCGCCATCATGGCCGAGCCCAAGCTGATGCTGATCGACGAGCCCTCGCTGGGCCTGGCGCCGCGCATGATCGAAGAGGTGTTCGCGGTGCTGCACCGGCTGCGCGCGCAGGGGCTGGCGCTGCTGATCGTCGAGCAGAACACGCGCGTGGCACTCGAGATTGCCGACTACGGCTACGTGATGGAAGGCGGGCGCATCGTGCTCGAGGGCCGCGCCGACGAATTGCGTGCCAACGAGGACGTGCGCGAGTTCTACCTCGGCCTGGACCGCGAGGGCGGGCGCAAGAGCTTCCGCGAGGTCAAGCACTACCGGCGGCGCAAGCGCTGGCTGGGTTGAATCCGAAACACCGACGATTGGGAGGCAAGGCATGCCGGGTCCGCTGCAGGGATTCAAAGTCATCGAGTTCGGCGGCATCGGCCCCGGGCCCTTCTGCGCCATGATGCTCGCGGACATGGGCGCCGAGGTGATCCGCCTGGACCGCAAGGCGGACAAGGGAAAGGACCGTGGTTCGCCCGGCTTCCTGGCCTCGGGCCGGCGCAGCGTGCTGCACCGCGGCCGGCGCTCGGTGGCGGTGGACCTGAAGGATGCGGCGCACCGCAACAAGGTGCTGGCGATGATCGACGGCGCCGATGCGGTGATCGAAGGCTACCGCCCTGGTGTGCTCGAGCGCCTGGGCCTCGGGCCCGACGTGCTGCTGGCGCGCAACCCGAAGCTCGTGATCGGGCGCATGACGGGCTGGGGGCAGGACGGCCCGCTCGCGCAGGCCGCCGGCCACGACATCAACTACATCGCGCTGTCGGGCGCGCTGGCGACCATCGGTCGCAAGGAAGGCGGGCCGGTGGCGCCGGCGGCGATGATCGGCGACCTGGGCGGCGGCGGCATGATGCTGGCGTTCGGCATCGTCTGCGCGGTGCTCGAGGCACGCGCCTCGGGCAAGGGCCAGGTGGTCGATGCTGCCGTGCTCGACGGCGCCGCGCTGCTCACCTCCATCGTCTGCGAACTGCGCGCGCTGGGCCTGTGGCGCGACCAGCGGCAGACCAACCTGCTCGACGGCGGCTCGCACTTCTACGACACCTACGAATGCGCCGACGGCCGCTGGGTCTCGATCGGCTCGCTCGAGCCGCAGTTCTACGCGCTGCTGCTGCAAAAGCTCGGTCTCGACAAGGACCCCGAGTTCGCGCGCCAGCGCGACCCGGCGGCCTGGCCGGCGCTGAAGGCCAGGCTCGCCGCCTTGTTCCGCACGCAGCCGGCAGCGCACTGGTGCGCGCTGTTCGAGAACACCGACGTGTGCTTCGCCCCGGTGCTCACCACCGCCGAAGCCGCCGCGCACCCGCACAACGTGGCGCGGGTCACCTTCTTCGAAAGCGAAGGCGTGGTGCAGCCTTCGCCGGCACCGCGCTTCAGCCGCACGCCGGCGGCGCGGCCGGGGCCGGCGCCCTTCATCGGCGAGCACGACGACGAGTTGCTGGCTTGAGCGTGCCGGCAGCCATGCGACCTCGGGGCGCGGCATGCAGCTGGGTCTGAAGGACCGGGTCGTCATCGTCACCGGCTCGGCGCGCGGCATCGGCGCCGAGACGGCGCTGGCGCTCGCAGAAGAAGGTGCGTGCATCGTCGTCACCGACATCGACGGCGACGCCGCCGCGGCGCACTGCGCGGCGCTGCAGGGCGCAGGCCATCGGGCCATCGCCGTGGCCGCCGACGTGACGCGCCAGGCCGATGTCGAGCGCCTGGCGCAGGCCGCGGTGGCCGCCTTCGGTGGCGTGCACGTGCTCGTCAACAACGCCGGCTTCGCGCGCGATGCCCGCATCACCCGCCTCAGCGAAGCGGACTGGGATGCGGTGGTCGACACAGTGCTCAAGGGCGCGTTTCTCTGCACCCGGGCCGTGGCGCCGCTGATGGCCGCAGCGAAGTGGGGGCGCGTCGTCAACATCTCCTCCCGCGCGCACCTGGGCAACCCCGGCCAGGCCAACTACTCGGCGGCCAAGGCCGGCATCCTGGGCCTTTCGGCGGCGCTGGCGCTCGAGCTCGGCCGCGACGGCATCACCGTCAACACCATCGCGCCAGGCTTCATCGAGACCGACGGCGTGCGCAAGCTGCCGCACTACGCGAAGATCCGCGACAACGCGCTCGCCCGCACACCCATCGGTCGCCTGGGCGTGCCGCGCGACGTCGCCGCTGCCGTGTGCTTCCTCGCCAGCGAAGCGGCGGAGTACATCAGCGGCGCCACGCTGCACGTGACGGGCGGACGCTATGCCACCTGAGGACACCTGAAGGAGCCGACACGATGGGCATGCCGCTGCTGCATGCGCTGCGCCTGAACGCACGCCGCCTGCCGCACCGCGAGGCGCTGCGATTCGGAGAGCAGGCCTGGCGCTATCCCGAACTGCTGGCGCGCGCCGAGCGCGCCGCGTCGGCACTGGCGGCGCTGGGCATCGCACCGGGCGAGAAGGTGCCGATGCTGTCGTTCAACCATCCCGACCTGCTGGTGGCCTACTTCGCGCTCACCGGCATCGGTGCCGTGCCGGCGCCGCTGAATTACCGCCTCGCGGACGACGATCTGCGCCACGGCATCGCCGCCGCGCACGCGCGCTTCGTGCTGCTTGGCTCGGGCTTCGCCGAGCGCGCCGGGGCGCTGGCAGATGCCGCGTGGCAGCCGATCGTGTTTGCCGACTTCCCGCGCGACGCGCCCGCTGGCGCCTGGCGCTGGGACGAACTGCTGCAGTCCGCCGCGCCAGCCCCGCCCCAAGGCCGCGAGGGCAGCACGATCATGCTGCACACCTCGGGCACCACGGGCCGGCCGAAGGGCGCTCTACGCTCTCGCTTCGGTTTCGAGGAGCGCGCCATCGCGCAGCGCTTCGGCATCGACGACCGCACATTGGCCGCCCTGCCGCTGTGCCTGAGTGCCGGCTGCGTGTACACGCTGCTGCCCTTGTACCTGGGCGCCAGCGTCACGCTGCTCGAGCACTTCGACGCCGGTGCGGCGATCGAGGCGATCGAGCGCGAGCGCATCACCTCCACCATGCTGCTGCCGGCGATGCTGCAGGCCATGGTCGAGCACCCGCGCTGGCGCGATGCCGACCTGTCGAGCCTGCGCGTCGTCCAGTCAGGTGCGGGCACGCTGTCGGGCGCTCTCAAGCGCCGGCTGCTCGACCGCCTGGGCGAAGGCGTGCTCAACATCTATGCCGCCTCGACCGAGGTCGGGCCCTATGCCAACCTCGACGGCGCCGACGTCGGCCGCCACCTGGAAGGCAACTGCGTCGGCCGGCCGTTCTTCGGCGTCGACCTGAAACTGCTGGACGACGACGGGCACGAGGTGGCCAGCGGCGAGGTGGGCGAAATCTGCTGCCGCAGCGACTCGCAGTACGACGGCTACTTCGAGGACGACGCGCTCACCGAAAGCACGCGCCGCGGCGACTACCTCACCGTCGGTGACCTCGGCCGCATCGACGCCGACGGGCTGCTGCATTTCGTCGGCCGCAAGCGCGACATCATCAAGAGCGGTGGCATCAACATCTACGCCTCCGAGATCGAACAGGTGCTGCAGCAACACCCGGCCGTCGCCGAGGTGCACTGCATCGGGCTGCCCGACGAGCGGCTGACCGAGCTGATCTGCGCCGTGGTCGTGCCGCTACCCGACGCCGAGCCCGCGGCGGACGAACTGGCCGCCTTCGCCGCCGCCCGACTGGCGGCCTACAAGAAGCCGCGCCGCGTCGTCTTCATGCCCGAGGTGCCAAAGAACCTGACCGGCCGCGTGCTCAAGGCGCAGCTCGTCGAGCTGGTGCTCGCGCTGCCCGCGGCGCAGCCGGAGTAGCTTCATGCAGCTGTCGAGCGTGGGTCCCGAGCCCTGCTTCTTCGAAGACCTGGAGATCGGTGCCGCCTTCGACAGCCCGACGCGCACGGTGACCGAGGCCGATGTCGTCAACTTCGCGGGCCTGTCGGCCGACTTCAACCGCCTGCACGTCGATGCCGGGTATGCTGCCGGCACGCCCTACGGCCAGCGCATCGCTCACGGGCTGCTGGTGCTGGCGCTGATGTCGGGGCTGGTCACGCGCATGCCGCTCAACCAGCACCTGGAGCCCAGCCTGATGGGGCTGCTCGACATCCAGTGCCGCTTTCCGAAGCCCACCTTCATCGGCGACACGCTGCGCGTGCGCGTGGAAGTGGCGGCAAAGAACGAGACATCGAAGCCCGACCGCGGCGTGGTGGCTTTCCACCGCCACGTGCTGAACCAGCGCGGCGAGGTGGTCGTCGAAGGGACCTGGAAGCTGCTCGTGCGTCGCCGCCCGGCGTGAAGCTCAACGCCTGGTCGCACCACGGGCCATCAGCCGCGCCGTTAGCAGCGCTGCGATGAAGATCAGACCGACGAGCAAGAAGCCGTCACGGCAGGCCACCACGGCGCCCCCGCGGGGCGAGCCGCTGTCCGAGGGTGGGTCGTCGTCGGGCTTTACGGAGCTCGAGCGCGACGAGGTTTAGCGCGGATCTTTCATGAACTGAGGGTCGGCAGCCTCGTGCCGAGGCGCGTTGTCATAGGTATCTCACCCCCTATGCCAACCGAGGACTGCCGATGCCAAAGTGTACGGACGAGAAGCTGGAGTTCGGACGGCTTGGCAGACGGGTCGTTGAGGCGGATTTCAGCGGCGGCGACTTAAGCACCGAGGGTGGCGCGCTGCTGCTGCGGCGCATGGATGCCCGGCTGGGTCTGAGCGCAGCGGCGTCCCGGGCGTTGGGCGACGGCCGCCAGCCCGGCAAGGTGCGCCACGATGTGGCCAGCATGGTGGCGCAGCGCCTGTACGGCCTGTGCCTAGGCTGGGCCGACGTGTGCGACCACAACGCGCTGCGCAATGACCTGGTGCTGCAGACGGCGGTGGGGTGCGACCAGCCGCTGGCAAGTGCCCCCACGCTCAGCCGCCTGGAGACGGCGGCCACGCCCGAGCAGGCCTGGGCGCTGCACGGCGTGCTGATCGAGCAGTTCATCGCCAGCCGAGGTGCCCCGGGCCGACGCGCCCCGCGCGTGCTGATGCTGGACGTGGACGCCACGCACGTGCCGCTGCACGGCGCGCAGGAGCGGGGCTTCTTCCACGGCTACTACGACAACTACTGCTACTTGCCGCTGTACGTCTTCTGCGGCCAGGATCTGTTGGTGTGCGTGCTGCGTCCCAGCGACCGCGACCCGGCCAGCATGGTGACGGCGCTGCTCAAGCGGCTGCTCGACGCGCTGCGCCAGGCCTGGCCCAAGGTGCGCATCGTCGTGCGCGGCGACTCCGGCTTCTGCCGCCCACGCGTGCTGCGCCGGCTCGACCGCTGGGGCGTGGACTATGTGCTGGGTCTGCAGAAGAACACGCGGCTGCTGCAGCGCACGGAACTGGCTGAACTGGCGCTGGCCGAGCAGTACCAGGTGCGCCGCACCAAGCAGCGCTTTTACGGCTGCTTCGAGTACGCAGCCGACAGCTGGGAGCGGCCACGCCGCGTGATCGCGCGGCTGGAGCACGGTCCGCAGGGCGCCAACCCGCGCTTCGTCGTCACCAGCCTGGCTGGCGATGCCCGGCATCTGTACGACAAGCGCTACTGCGCCCGCGGCGAGGCGGAGAACCGCATCAAGGAGGCGCAGCTCGATCTGTTCGGCCGGCGCGCCAGCTGCCACCGCTTCTGGGCCAACCAACTGCGCCTGCTACTGGCCGCGCTGGCCTACACGCTGATGATCAACCTGCGCCACCACGCCCTGGCCGGCACCGAGCTGGCCCAAGCATGCACGGCCACCATCCGCGTCAAGCTGCTGAAGATCGCAGCAGCCATCGTGCGCAACACCCGCCGCGTGCGCGTGCTGCTGGCCTCCAGCCATCCGATGCGCCGCGTCTTCGCCAGCGCCGCTCAGGCGCTGGCTCCGTAGGCCTCACCCAGTGCTGTCCCCGGCACGCCGACCAACAACGGGGGTAAGGGGGCAGTCCGTCTGGATGTCAGCGTCGCCGCCCCGCGCGGCCTGCCTCGGGCCGGCCTACCCCGCAAACCGTTGCTACCGCACCCCGCCGCAACCGCGCGGCGAGCTTCGTGAAAGATCCGGGTTAGCGCGTGCTGGACGAAGGTGCGGCGCAACTTCGCAGCGGCGGCCTCCGCGTCCAGGTGCATCTGGCCCATGGCAACGCGGCCGAGGAGATCGGCCGCGTGGCGCGTGACGTCGGCGCCGATCTGCTCGTCGTCGGGCACCGCGAGCATGGGCGGCTGTCGCGATGGTGGTGCGGATCGGTCGGCGCGTTGCCGCTGACGCACGCGCCATGCAGCATCCTCGCCGCCATATTGCACACGGAGAAAGGCTGGACCGCGCCGGCCCTCAACGAAAGCGCGAGAAGTCCGGTTTGCGCTTTTCCAGAAACGCGGTGGCGCCTTCCATCTGCTCGCCGGTCTCGAAGTAGTTCGGTGCCACCTCTTCGATCAGCTCCTTCATGTCGCGCTGCATGATCGGCGCCATGTGGTGATAGAAAGAGCGCTTGAGGATGCGCAGGCAGGTAGGGCTGAGTGCCAGCAGTTCGTCGGCGAACTTGCGCACCTCTTCGTCGAGCTTCTCCTTGGGTACCACCGAGTTGGCCAGGCCCCACTCCAGCGCCTGCTGCGCCGTGTAGCGACGGCACAGCATCCACAGCTCGCGGGCGCGCTTGTGGCCCAGCACGTTGGCCGCGTGCGAGACGATGTAGCCGCCAGCCGGCGAGCCGACGCGCGGCCCGTTCTGACCGAAGATCGAGTGGTCGGCCGCGACCGTTAGGTCGCAGAAGTAGGCGATGTGGTGGCCGCCGCCGATGGCGTAACCGCTCACGCGAGCGATCACCGGCTTGGGGCACTCGACGATCTGGCGGTTGAAGGTGAAGTTCAGGTCCTCCAGACCGCTCTTGCCGCCGCTGCCCTTCTCCCAGTTGACGTCGCCGCCGACGCAGAACGCACGGTCACCGGTGCCGGTGAGCACGATCACGCCGACCTTCCTGTCGTTGGCCGCGACATCCAGCAGCCGCTGCATCTCGACGATGTTGTCGCCTGTGAAGGCATTGAGCTGCTTGGGCCGGTTGATGGTGAGGGTGGCGACGTAGTCCTTGACCTCGAGATAAACCTCTTTTTCAGACATGCTTGTGAATCTCCTGTTGAGTTGAAGGAAGGCTCAGTTGAGCTTGATGTTGGCGTCGCGCACCACCTTGCCCAGACGCGCCATCTCGGAACGGATGTACGCCGCGAACTCCTCGGGCGTGGAAGTGGTGACCTCGCCGCCGAAGGCGGCCAGGCGCTCACGCGTTTCGGGCAGTGCCATCACTTCCAGCACCGCCGCGTGCAGGCGCTCGATCACCGGCCGCGGCGTGCCCGCAGGCGCCAGCAGCCCGACCCAGGCGGACGACTGGAAGCCCGGATAGCCGGACTCGGCCACCGTCGGCAGCTCGGGCAGCACCGCGAGCCGCTTCGGGCTCGTCGCCGCCAGCGCCTTGAGCTTGCCGGCCTTGACGTGCGTCGTCGACGACGACACGCTGTCCACCAGCACCGGCACCTGGCCTGCGATGACATCGCCCACCGCCGGTGCACTGCCCTTGTACGGGATGTGCAGCATGTCGATGCCTGCGGCGGCCTTGAAGAGTTCGGCCGCCAGATGCGTGGAGGTGCCGTTGCCCGACGAGGCGTAGCTCAGCTTGCCCGGCTGCGACTTGGCCAGCGCCACCAGTTCGGCGAGGCTGTTCACCGGCACCGACGGGTGCACCGAGATGATGTTGGGCACTGCCGCGAGCAGGCTGATGGGCGCGAAGTCGGCCACCGGGTCGTAGGCGAGCTTGCCGAACAGCGCCTGGTTGGCGCCATGCGTGGCATTGAAGCCGATGAACAGCGTGTAGCCGTCGGCCGGCGAGCGCGCCGCCGCCTCGGCGCCGATGTTGCCGCCGGCACCACCCTTGTTGTCGATGACGATCGGTTGTCCGAGCCTGTCGGCCAGACGCAGCGCCAGCGCGCGCGCCACGTTGTCGAGAACGCCGGCAGGAGTCGACGGCACGATGATGCGCACCGGCTTGTCCGGATAGCGCGTTTGCGCCCAGCCCGCGTGTGGCATCGCCAGGGCGAGTGCGGCGAAGGCGGCCATGAAGCTCATCAGTCTGCGCATGGCGCTCACTCCTTGGCAGTGGCGGCGGCACGTCGCCGCGCGAAATCGATGAACCAGTCGAGACTCGCCGGGTTGGCCATCGCGTCGCGATGGGCCACCTTCTCCGCCGGCTGGCCCAGCAAGAGCTTCTTCACGGGCACCTCCAGCTTCTTGCCGGTGAGCGTGCGAGGGATCTCCGGCGCCTCGATCACGTCGTTGGGCACATGGCGCGCCGACAGCTGCTCGCGGATCGCGCCCTTGATGCGGTCCACCAGCCCCGGCGCGAGCGCGCAGCCCGGCCGCAGCGTCACGAACAGCGGCATCCAGCTTTCGCGCCCGAGGTACTCCAGGTCGACGACCAGGCTGTCCATCACCTCGGGCATCGCCTCGACCACGCGATACAGCTCGCTGGTGCCCATGCGCACGCCGTGGCGGTTGATGGTGGCGTCGCTGCGGCCATAGATGACGGCGCCGCCGCGCGGCGTGATGCGCAGCCAGTCGCCGTGCCGCCACACCCCCGGGTACACGTCGAAGTAGGTTTCGTGCAGGCGCTTGCCGCCGGGGTCGTTCCAAAGGTACAGCGGCATCGAAGGAATGGGCGCCACGCACACCAGCTCGCCCACCTCGTCGACCAACTCGCGGCCGGCGTCGTCCCAGGCCTGCACGTCGGCGCCGAGGCAGCGGGCCTGCATCTCGCCCACGCAGACAGGCAGCGTCGGCACGCCGCCGACGAAGGCGCCGGCGAAGTCGGTGCCGCCCGACATCGGCGCCAGCCACACGTCGCGGCGCACCTGCTCGTAGACCCAGCGATAGCTCTGCGGCGCCAGCGGCGAGCCGGTGGAGCCGATGGTGCGCAGCCGGCCCAGGGCTGCCAGCCGGCGCGGCTCGATGCCGTTCTTCTCGCACATCGAGAAGAACGCCGCGCCGGCGCCGAAGAAGTCGAGGTTCATCTCGCCGCAGAAGCGCCAGAGCGTGCCGTAGTCAGGCCACGCCGGGTTGCCGTCGTAGATGCACATCACCGCGCCGACCAGCAGCGACGCGACGTTGAGGTTCCACATCACCCAGCCGGTGGTGGTGAACCAGTGGAAGCGGTCGCCGGGCAGCACGTCGTTGTGCAGCGCCATCGTCTTGACGTGCTCGATCAGGATGCCGCCGTGGCCATGCACGATGGCCTTGGGCAGGCCAGTGGTGCCGGAGGAGTACACCACCCACAGTGGATGGTCGAAGGCCAGCGCCTCCACCCGCAGCGGCGTGGCGCGCGCGATCGTCTCGGCCCAGGCCACGCCGCGCGGCCAGGCCTGCGCGTCGGCGGCCGCATCAAGATAAGGCACGAGCACAAGCCGTTCCACGCTCGGCAGCGCCTGCAGCAGGCTGGCGACGATCTCGCGCCGGTCGTGCGCCTTGCCACCCCAGCGGTAGCCGTCGACGGCGATCAGCACCTTGGGCTCGATCTGGCGGAAGCGGTCGACCACCGCTGCCGTCCCCATCTCGGGCGAGCACAGCGACCACACGGCGCCGACGCTGGCCGCGGCCAGGAAGGCGGTCACCGCCTGAGGGATGTTCGGCAGGTAGGCGACCACACGGTCGCCCGGGCGCACCCCCTGCTCGCGCAGCCACTGGGCGAGCGAGGCCGTTTCGCGTTCCAGACGCTCCCAGGAGACTTCTTCTCTGGCGCCGGCTTCGTTGCGGAACAACAGAGCCGGCCGCTCGCTGCTGCGTTGGCGGAAGATCTGGCTCGCGTAGTTCGTGCGCGTGTTCGGGAACCAGCGCGCTCCGGGCATCGAGCGCTCGGCCAGCACCGGTGCCCGCTCGCCCTCCAGCGGCAGGTCGAAGTGCTCGACCAGGGCGCCCCAGAACGCGTCGATGTCGCCGACCGACCAGCGCCAGAGCGCCTCGTAGTCGGCAAATCGCAGGCCCTTTTCGCGCGCGAGCCAACCCTGGAAAGCGGTGATGCGAGCCGCAGCCGAGCGCTCGGCTGCGGGCTGCCAGATCAACGAAGTGTCGCCATCGACGGTCATGCCGCCTCACCAGCAGATCGCATGGGCTCAATGCTACTCGAACAACTGTTAGTTTGAGTGTCGCCGACCCTAGGGTCACCACGGAGGCTCGATCCGTTGACGTGTCGGACCGAGCTTGTTACCGTGTTCTCTCAGGCGAACGTACGTTCCGATATCAGAACACCCATGGAGACACTGGAATCGCGGGCTGTGCCGCTCGACGCATCGGCGGCCGCGCTGGCCGATGCGCCAGCGCGGGCCGACGCGGCACCGATGGCGCTGTCGCGAGTGCTGACCCTGCTGCGACTACTGGCAGCCCAGCCCGCCGGCCTCACGCTCGCGCAGCTGCACCCGATGCTCGGCGCACCGAAGACCAGCGTGCATGCGCTGCTGCGCGGGCTGGTCGACGAAGGCTATGTGCAGCGCGACGGTGTGATGCATCGCCTCGGCCCGCAGTCCTTCGTGCTCGGTGCCGCTCTGGTATCGGCGCGCTCGCTGGCGGCGATGGCATTGCCCTTCCTGCACGAGGCGCGAGCAAAGTCGGGCGAGACGGTGGTGTTGGCGGTGATCGACAGGTCCGCCCGTACGTTGACCTATGTCGAGGTCGCCGAAAGCCAGCAGCTGGTGCGCTACTCGGTGCCCGTGGGCACCGCGCGGCCGCTGTACGCCACATCTTCCGGTCGGGTGCTGCTCGCGCACCAGGACCCGGTCTGGCTGGCCGAGTACCTGCGGACGGTCGAGCTGCGTCCGCTGACTGCCAAGACTCTGACCGACCGGCGCCAGCTCGCCCGCGTCATCAAGCGCACCCGCGAGCAGGGCTGGGGATCGACGCTCGGCGAGGTGACTTCGGATGTCGCCGGCTTTGCAGCACCAGTGTTCGAGCACGACGGCCGCGTCGACGCCGCCATCATCGTCGCTGCTCCGCTCGACCGTGGCCGCGTCGCCGCCCAGCGGCTCACGGCCGCGGCGCAGGACGCTGCGGCCGGGCTGTCCAAGGCGCTGGGCTACGCAGCCCGGCATTCACCCAATCCTGGAAAGACGCGCGAAACCGCATGAACAACGAACTCCTCTACGAAGTCAGCGACGGCATCGCTGTCATCACCATCAACCGCCCCGAGCGCAAGAACGCGATCAACCGCGCCGTGCGCCAGGCCATGTTCGAGGTCTGGCCGCGCTTCGAGGCCGACGAGTCGGCGCAGATCGCGATCCTGACCGGTGCGGGCGACACCTTCTGCGCCGGCATGGATCTGGTCGAAGCCGCCGATACCGCGCTGCGCATCCCGCCGCGCAATTTCATGCCGGTGCTCGGCGAGACCATCGAGGTCACCAAACCGGTGATCGCGGCCGTGCAGGGCTACGCCTTTGCCGGCGGCTGGCTGCTGGCGCAGATGTGTGACCTGTGCGTGGCCGACGAAACGGCCAAGTTCGCCATCACCGAAGGCCGCGTGGGCCGCGGCATGCCCTGGGCTTCACCGGTGATCCACATGCTGCCGCAGCGCATCCTGATGGAGGTGGCGATGACCTGCGACCCGCTGTCCGCCCAGCGCGCCTACGAGCTCGGGTACGTCAATCGGGTCACGCCGCCGGGTCAGGCGCTGCAAGGCGCCAAGGAGCTCGCCGCGCGCATCCTCGTGAACGCGCCGCTCACGGTGCGTGGTGCCAAGGAAATGGTGCGCATGGCCACCGAGATGGGCCGCACGGCGGCGCTGCGCGCCTCCTGGCGTGCCTTCGACGCCGTGTATCTCAGCGAAGACGCGCTGGAAGGGCCGCGCGCCTTCCGCGAGAAGCGCAAGCCGCAGTGGAAAGGACGCTGACATGATTGCGAACACCTCCTACTCGCCCCTCTCGCCGCTGACGCGAGTTCCTGTGACCGTCGGCCGCGTCGGCAGCGTGCCCGGCCTCACCGCCGCGCTGGCAGAGCGCGCCGCCGCGTGGCGGCACGAAGCGCTGGACGCCGACGTGCGCGAGCTCGTGCGTCAGTGCGTGCTCGACTGGATCGCGGTGTGCCTGGCCGGCGCCCACGAACCGCTGACGCGCATGCTCGCCGAAGATGCGCGCGAGCAAGGCGGGCACGCGCAGGCCACCGTCGTCGGCCAGGGCTTCGCCACCAGTTGCCGGCAGGCAGCCCTGGTCAACGGCGCGGCCTCGCACGCGCTCGACTTCGACGACGTCAACATGAGCTTCAGCGGCCACCCGAGCGTGGTCCTGGTGCCGCCACTGCTCGCCCTGGCGGAGGCGCGCGGCGCCAGTGGTCCCGAGTTCATGGCGGCCTTCGTCGCCGGCTACGAAACGCTGTGCCGCATCGGCGCGGCCGTCTCGCCGGGCCACTACGCCGCCGGGTTCCATGCCACGGCCACCCTCGGCACCTTCGGCGCAGCGGCCGCCTGCGCGCACCTGCTCGGCCTGCGCGCCGACGACACCGCGGTGGCGCTGGGTATCGCGGCCACCGAGGCGGCGGGCCTGAAGTCGATGTTCGGCACGATGTGCAAGCCCTTGCACGCCGGCAAGGCGAGTGCCGACGGGCTGCTGGCCGCGCAGCTGGCGGCGCGTGGCTTCACCAGCCGCGTGGACGCGATCGAGGCCAGCCAGGGCTTTGCATCGACGCACGGCCCGGACTTCCATCCTGATGCGGCCTTGCGCGACCCGGCATGCGGGCTCTACCTGCGCCAGAACCTGTTCAAGTACCACGCCGCCTGCTACGGCACGCATGCGGCCATCGAAGCCGCACGCCAACTGACCGAGCGCCACGAGCTCTGTGCCGACGATGTGATGCGCGTCGTCGTGCACGCGTCTGCCGTCAGCGACGGGGTGTGCAACATCGCCGACCCCGCCAGCGGCCTCGAAGCCAAGTTCAGCCTGCGCCACACCGTCGCGATGGCGATTGCCGGCGTGGACACGGCTTCGCTGGCGAGCTATTCGGACGCCCAGACCGCAGACCCCGATCTGCAGCGCTTGCGTGACCGCGTGCGCGTGGAACTGCACGCCGATTGCGCCGAGATGACCAAGGCCGAAGTGGTGATCAAGACGACCGACGGCGCCACGCTCCGCCAGCGCCACGACGCCGGCATTCCAGCCGCCGACCTGCGTGCCCAGCGCACGCGGCTTGAACGCAAGTTCCACTCGATGGCGGCGCCGGTGGTGGGCACCGATGCGTGCAACGAGCTGATCGAGCTGGTGGACCGCCTCGACGAATTGCCCGACCTGTCGCCGTTGGCCGGGCTGCTCGCCGGCGTGCCGGTGACCGCAGCTCGGCACTGAGGCCGCCATGAACTTCCTCGACGAAGAGCGCCAGGCCTGGAAAGACTCCGTCCGCCGCTGGCTCGACCGCGACGTCGGCCGCGAGTACGTGCGCAAGTGCGACATGGACCGCGCCTTCCCCTATGAGGCCTACGAGAAGGCGGCCGAGCTCGGCTTTCACCGCCTGCTGGTACCCGAGGCTGACGGCGGCGATGGCGGCGACGTGTTCTCCTACGCGCTGATGTGCGAAGCGCTTTCGGCCTACGGCGTGGACTTCTCGGTGGCCATCGCCGGCGGCATCTTCACCGCGATGAACTTCTCGCTGCACGGCACCGAAGATCAGAAGCAGCGCTTCCTCCAGCCCTTCATGCGCGGCGAAGTGCGCTTCCCGATCTCGATGTCCGAACCCGGCGCGGGGTCCGACGTGGCCAACGTGCAGACGCGCGCCGAAGCGCACGGCGACCACTACGTGCTCAACGGCCAGAAGCTGTGGTGCAGCGGCGCGGCCAACCGCGGCGCCGTGATCCTGATGCTGGTGCGCACCGCGCAGACCCCCGACAAGCGCGACGGCCTGAGCGTCTTCATCGTCCCCAACGACCTGCCGGGCATGACGATCCGCCCGCTGCAGACCCTGGCGCGCCGCTCGGTCGTGACCACCGAGATCTTTCTCGACGACGTGCGCGTCCCGGCAGCCAACATGCTGGGCGCGCCGGGAGAGGGTTTCAAGATCATCGCCGGCGAACACCTGGCGCTTGAGCGCGTGGCGGTGGCGGCCAGCTACGTCGGCAACGCCCAGGGCGCGGTCGACGACGCGTTGGCCTACGCCAAACAACGTGTGCAGTTCGGCAAGCCCATCTTCGATTTCCAGGTCATCCGCCACATGCTGGCCGACATGCAGACGCAGACCGACGCGGCGCGCCTGCTCACCTACCGCGCCGCCGACCTGGCGGCGCGGGGCCTGCCCTGCCGCAAGGAGGTGGCGATGGCCAAGCTGTTCGCGTCGGAGACGCTGCAGACCGTGAGCCGCCAGGCGGTGCAGATCTTTGGTGGCCTGGGCACCACGCCCGAAGCCGACGTCGAGCGCTATTTCCGCGAGGGCATGCAGGCCACCATCGGCGGCGGCACCTCGCAGGTCCAGCGCACGATCATCGCGCAGGAACTGCGCGTCTGAAGCACGGGGCATCCATGGCAGATCCAGCGGTTACCCCGAGTGTGCAGGCGCTGGCTGCGGCCACCGTGCTGCTGGTGCGTGATGGGCCGCAAGGCCTCGAGACCCTCATGGTCGTGCGCCATCATGAGATCGACTTCGCCCGCGGCGCCGCGGTGTTCCCGGGCGGCAAGGTGGCCACGGCCGACCGTGCCGCGCTGTTGCGCCAGCATGTTCCATCGGACATGCACTTCGCCGAGGACGACATGGTGCTGCGCATCGCCGCCGTGCGCGAGGTCTTCGAGGAGAGCGGGCTGCTGCTGGCGCGCCGTCACGGGCGGCTGCTCGACGCCGAGGCGCTCGGGGATCTGTGGCGGCGCTGGCACGAGCGCACCGCCGCGTCGGCCGAGGCCTTCGTCGACATGGTGCATGGCGAGGGCCTCGAACTGGCGCTCGACCTGCTGCAGCCGTTCGCGCACTGGGTGACGCCGGAGGTTTCTCCCAAGCGCTTCGACACCTACTTCTACATCGCAGCAACACCGCACGGCCAGGTGGCTGCGCACGACGGCCGCGAGGCGGTGGACTCGTTCTGGATCCATCCCCACGACGCGCTGCGCGACTGCGAGGAGCGGCGCCGCGTCATCATCTTCCCGACCCTGTGCAACCTGGCGCTTCTCGGCACCAGCGGCAATGCCGCCGACGCCCTGGCCGATGCCAGCGCGCGCACGGTGCAGCGCATCCAGCCCACGCTGGGCTTACACACCGACGGCCGGCGCATCCCGGTGCTGCCGGCCGACAGCGGCTATCCGCCGCTGTCCGCGGCGTTGATGAACCTGGTCGCACGCTGAATCCCAACCCAAAGAGGATGGACACATGGAGACCCTGGGCATCGGCCTGCACTTCGAGGATCTGCCGCTCGGCCGGCAGTTCCGCACCGTCGGCCGCACCGTCACCGAGGCGGACATCGTCAACTTCTGCTCGTGCACCGGCATGACCGAGGTGCTGTTCACCGACCTGGAGTTCCTGCGCACCGAGTCCGACATCAAGGGCCGCGTGGCCCCCGGCGCCCTGGCCTACACCTTCGCCGAAGGGCTGCTCGTGCATGCAACGATGCAGCACACGGGCTACGCCTTCCTCGAGATGGAATTCAAGGTCCACAACCCGGTGTTCGCTGGCGACACACTGCACGTGGAGTGCGAGGTGATCGAGGCGCGGCGCAGCAAGAGCCGCCCGGGCCGCGGCCTGGTGCGCACGCGCAACCGTATCGTCAAGCAGGACGGCACCCTGGCCATCACCTACACGCCGCTGCGCATGATCAAGTGCCGCAGCGAAGGCACCGCGTGACAGCCGCAGAAGGCGCCGCCTCGACCGGCACGCAGGCCTTCGCCCTCGGCGATGAGCAGCGCCAGATCCAGCAAATGGTGCGACGGCTGGCGCGCGAGCGAGTGGCGCAGCGCGCCGACGCCATCGACCGCACGGCCGAGTACCCGCAGGACATGTTCGAGCTGCTGCGCGACGCGGGGCTGTTCGCGATCCCGTTCCCGGCCGAGTACGGCGGCACCGGCAGCATGCTGTCGGCTGCGGTGGCCATCGAGGAACTGGGGCGTGTCTGCTACAACACCGCGTACCTGCTGGTCGTGCAGTGGGTGCCCTTCGGCGCCATCCTCGCCGCCGGCACCGACGAGCAGAAGCAACGCCTGCTCGGCCCGCTGGCCGCGGGCCGGTTGCGCGGCGCCTTCTCGACCACCGAGCCGCAGAGCGGCTCCGACGTCGCCGGCATCCGCACGCGTGCGCGCCGCTGCGAAGGCGGCTACCGCATCAGCGGCTCCAAGATCTGGTGCACCAATTCGCCAGTGGCCGACTTCGTGCTCGTCGCCGCCAAGACTGGCGAGGCCGACACCACGGGCGCCATCAACCTGTTCATCGTCGAGCGCGGCAGCAAGGGCTTCACAGTCGGGCGCCACGAGGACAAGATGGGCGCGCGCGGCGTGCCTTCGTGCCCCCTCTTCCTCGACGAGGTCTTCGTCCCCGAGGCCAACCGCATCGGCGAGGACGGGCGCGGCTTCAAGTCGGTGATGGAAGCCTTCAACAAGAGCCGGCCGCTGATCGGCGCGCGCGGCGTGGGCTTGGCGCAGGGCGCGATCGATCTCGCCATCGGGTTCGTGCAGGGCCGCGTCACCTGGGGCCGTGCGGTGAGCGAATACCAGGGCATCCGCTGGATGCTGGCGGACATGGCCACGCAGACCGAGGCCGCGCGTCAGCTGGTGTACAGCGCCGCCGCGGCGGTGGACGCGGGCCTGGCCGGCAACGCCCTGGCCCCGGTGGCGGCCATGGCCAAGTGCTTCGCCACCGACACGGCGATGCGCGTGGCCACCGACGCGGTGCAGCTGTTCGGCGCCGCGGGCATCTCGGCCGATGTGCCGATCAACCGCTACTTCCGCGACGCCAAGGTGCTGCAGATCATCGAGGGCACCAACCAGATCCAGCGCAACATCATCGGCGACAGCCTGCTCGGCAAGGTGAGGCGCTGAAGGGGCGCGGCCATCGGCCGCGGACCCTTCGCAATGTCACTCCGGCATGACCGACACCACCACCGCGTTGCGCTCGACCGTCTGCCCGACGCGGCAATTCACCGCCGCCACCGTGCCGGCGCAATCTGCGGTGATGCGCATCTCCATCTTCATCGACTCGAGGATCGCGACCACCGCGCCCTTGTCGACGCGGTCGCCGGGCGCGACGTTGACCTTCAGGATCAGGCCCATCATCGGCGCCTTCACGTCGCCGCTGGCCTGTGCCGACGCACTGATGTAGGACAGGTACGGCACCGCCTTCAGCGCGTGCGTGCCACGGCCGTCCTGCACGTGCAGCATGTCGCCGTCACGGTGCACGGTCACCAGTTCGCGCAGGCCATCGACAATGGCCAGGAAGCGGCCCTCTCCGCCAGCCGGTTCGAGCCGCAGGCGCAGCCGCGCGGTGCCGACCCCGATGAGCAGGCTGCCGTCGCGCGCCACCGGCCCGAAGCGGATCTCGGCGCTGGCGCCGTCGGAGGCTTCCACATGCAGGCTGGGCACCGGCGCCAGGCCATCGTCGCAGCTGTTCAGCTGCCAGCCGCTGCCGCCCCACGCGGCCCATGGGCTGCGGGTGCTGCCGGTACTGTCGCCGCGCTCGCCGCGCAGCCAGTGCATGGCCCCGATGGCCAGCGTGCGTTCGTCGTGCTCGGCCTTGCCCAACGCCCAGCCCTCGATCTGCTCGTCGATCAGCCGTGTGTGGAAGGTCGCCTTGCGCGTCTCGGGCAGGTCGATCAGGCGCTGCAGGAAGCCGATGTTGCTCGTGACGCCGAAGACCCGCGTGTCGTCCAGCGCCCGCTCCAGCCGGTCGAGTGCCTCGTCGCGCGTCGGCGCGTGCGTGATCAGCTTGGCCAGCATCGAGTCGTAGTACGGCGTGACCTCGCCGCCCGACTCGACGCCGGTCTCCACGCGCACGCCCGCGCGCGGGAAGCCGACGTGCGACAGCCGCCCGGTCGAGGGCAGGAAGTTCGCGGCCGGATCCTCGGCGCAGATGCGCGCCTCGACCGCGTGGCCGCTGATGCGCACGTCCTCCTGCGCCAGCGGCAGGCCCTCGCCCGAGGTGATGCGCATCATCAGCTCGACGATGTCCAGGCCGGTGATCGCTTCCGTCACAGGGTGCTCGACCTGCAGCCGCGGGTTGACCTCGAGGAAGTGGTAGTCCTTGTCGCCGACGATGAACTCGACCGTGCCGACGCCGCGGTACTTGAGCCGCTCGCCCAGGCGCACCGCGTCGGCCGCCATGCGGTCGCGCATCGCCGCGCTCAGGTTGGCGGCAGGCGCCTCCTCGATCACCTTCTGGTGGCGGCGCTGCAGCGTGCACTCGCGCTCGAAGAGATGGATGACCTTGCCCTGGCCGTCACCGGCGATCTGGATCTCGATGTGGCGGCCGCGCCGGATCAGCTTCTCGACGATCAACCCGGCATCTCCGAAGGCGTTCTTCGCCTCGCGCATCGCCGACTCGATCTCCTGCGCAAGGCCGTCCATGGTCTCGATGCCGCGCATGCCCTTGCCGCCGCCGCCCGCGGCGGCCTTCAGCATCACCGGCAGGCCGACGCGCCGCACGGTGGCAGCGATCTCCTCGGGGTCGGTGCTCGGCGACTGGCTGCCGGGCACGATGGGAACGCCGGCCGCGTCGGCCTCGCGCTTGGCCGCCGCCTTGTCGCCCAGGCGCTCGATGACTTCGGGCGTCGGGCCGATGAAAACCAGCCCGGCGGCCTCGACCGCACGCGCGAACGCGGCGTTCTCGGCCAGGAAGCCGAAGCCGGGGTGGATGGCCTGCGCGCCGACCGACTTCGCGGCACCAATGACCGCATCGATGCGCAGGTAGCTCTCGGAGGCCGCGGCACCGCCGATCTCGACCGACTCGCCGATCTCGCGCACATGCAGCGCGTCGCGGTCGGCAGCCGAGTGCACGCCCGCCACCGCCACGCCCAGGCGGCGGCAGGTGCGGGCGATGCGGCAGGCAATTTCGCCCCGGTTCGCAATCAGGATCTTCTTGAACATGGTGCTGCGCCAGCCTTACATCCGGAACACGCCGAAGCGCGAGGGCACGGCCGGCACGCGGCCGGCAAGGTCGAGCAGCATCGCCATCACGTCGCGCGTCTCGGCCGGCTCGACGATCAGGTCGCACCAGGTGTTGCGCGCGAAGTTGTAGGCGTTGGCGAAGTCCTCGAAGGTCTTGCGCACCGGCGCCTTGTAGGCCTCGCGCTCGGCGTCGGTCCAACTCGTGCCGTCGCGCTTGTGCTGGTCGTCCTTGACCATCGCCAGCGTGGTCGCGGCCTGGTCGGGGCCCATGATCGCGGCACGGCCGTTGGGCCACATCATCATCGCATTGGGCTTGAACGCGCGGCCACACATCGCGAGGTAGCCCGCGCCGTAGGAGCCGCCGATGATCAGCGTGTACTTGGGCACGTTGGCACAGGTCATCGCGGTGATCATCTTCGCACCGTGCTTGGCGATGCCGGCCTCCTCGGCCTCGCGGCCGACCATGAAGCCGTTGATGTCGGCCATGAACAGCAACGGGATGTCGCGCTTGCAGCACAGGTCGATGAACTGCGTGGCCTTGAGCGCGCTCTCGGAGAACAGCACGCCGTTGTTGCACAGGATGCCGATGTCGAAGCCCTGGATGCGCGCGAAGCCGGTGATCAGCGTGTCGCCGAAGTCGGGCTTGAACTCGTGCAGGTCGCTGCCGTCGACGAGGCGCAGCACGATCTCGCGGTTGCTGGTGGGCACGCGCGGGTCGGCGCTGATCAGGCCGTAGATCTCGCGCGGGTCGTGCAGCGGCTCGCGCGGCGCGACCACGTCGCGCCGCTGCTTGGGCACATCGCCCAGGTGGCCAACGAGGTCGCGCAGGATGGCGATGGCGTGCGCGTCGCTTTCGGCCAGCCGGTCGGTCACGCCGTCTTCGCGGTTGGCGCGCTCGGCGTCAGCGGGCGCCGGCACGGCTGCGCCGAAGGCCAGCGCACCGCGCTCGCGCACCACGACCACCTCGTCGCACATCGCGGCCACGAACGCCGCCGCATCCGCCGCGGGGCCGTGAACGCTGCAGATCTGCGCGATGCCCTCGCGCGACATGCGCGTCTGGTTGTACAGGATCGAGCCGAACTGGCCTTCGTCGGCGAACACACCCTGCTTGGCGCCAGGCGGCTGCGCGCCAGGCTGCAGCAGCGTCACGCACGGCAGCCGGTGCTGCCACGCGAAGCGCTGGGCACGCACGTGACGCTTGCAGGTATGGGCGTTGTAGGCACCGTCGTTGACGGTGGGATCGCTGGAGATGACCATGCACGGCCGCCCGGCGATCATGCCCACGCCGGTGACGACGCCGGCACCGGGAGGATCGTCGCCGTACAGGCCCTCACCAGCCAACTGGCACAGCTCGAGGAAGGGCGAGCCAGGGTCGAGCAAGGCGCTGATGCGCTCGCGCACCAGCATCTGACCGCCGTCGCGCAGTTGTTGGCGGGCCGCGGCCGAGCCGGCCGCCAAGGCCGCGGTGCGGCGCGCGCGCAGATCGGCCACGCGGGCCTCGTAGGCCACGCGGTTGGCCTGCAGCTCCTCGGGGCTGGCAGTGATGGCGGACGCCAGGATGCTCATGGCGCCGCCCGATCCGTGCCGACAGAAAGCGTCGGGGACGTTTGCCGGGTCAAGAAATGCATGTCGTTCAGCATGTGTGCGTCGGGAGATTGGGGACTGCCGGGATCGAGGATCAGGGCCGCATTGCGCGCATGGCAGCCACTTCGCTAGAATACCAAACATTTGTTAGCTCAACAAACTTCAGTGCGCCCATGACATCGCCAGCAACGTCAGACACCTTCCGCGACGAGCGCTTTGCCCAGCGCGAGCAGGCCTACCGCCAACTGATGGCCCGGCTGCGCACCCGGCTCGACGAAGCCCTGGCCGGCGGCAGCGACAAGGCGCGCAGGCTGCACAAGAGCCGCGGCCAGATGCTGCCGCGCGAGCGCGTGCAGACGCTGCTCGACCCCGGCTCGCCCTTCTTCGAGATCGGCCAGCTCGCCGGCGCCGACCTGTACGAGGGCGTGCCCCCCGGCGCCACGATGATCACCGGCGTGGGCAAGGTCTGCGGGCGCTGGTGCATGCTGCTGGTGAATGACGCCACCGTGAAGGGCGGCACCATGTTCGGCATGACCACCAAGCGCCACACGCGGGCGCAGCTGTTCGCGTGGCACCACCGCCTGCCGTGCATCACGATGGTCCAGTCCGGCGGCGGCTTCCTGCCCGATCTGGCCAACATCTTCCCCGACGAGGGCCAGGCCGGCTCGATCATGTACAACCAGGTCAAGATGTCGGCGGAAGGGATCGCGCAGATCGCCCTCGTGCACGGCCCCTCCACGGCCGGCGGCGCCTACATCCCGGCGCTGTGCGACGAGGTGGTCATCATCCGCAGGCAGGGTGCGATGTTCCTGGGCAGCCCGCAGCTGGTGTTCGCCGCCACCGGCGAGGTCATCGACATCGAGCCGCTGGGCGGCGCCGAGATGCACAGCCGCGTCAGCGGCGTCACCGACCACATGGCCGAAAACGACGAGCACGCGCTGGCCATCACCCGGCGCATCGTCGAACACCTGGGCGAGCCGCCGCGGCTGCGCTGGACACGCGCCGAGCCCGAGCCACCGCTGCACGACCCGCAGGAACTGGCCGGCTTGGCCGCCGTCGGCGCGGTCGAAGGCGCCGACTGCCGCGACCTCCTGGCGCGCCTGGTGGACGGCGGCCAGTTCCAGGAGTTCAAGCAACTGCACGGCGAGACCCTGGTCTGCGGCTTCGCCCGCATCGAAGGCTTCGAGGTCGGCATCGTCGCCGGCCACGGCCTGCTCACCGCGCAGGCCGGCGCCAAGGGCGCGCACTTCGTGCAGCTGTGCGGCCAGCGCGACATCCCGCTGGTGTTCCTCGTCGACTCGCCGGGGTTTGCCGACAGCAGCCAGCCGGGTCAGACCCACGTCGGCCGCCACGGCGCCAAGCTGCTGAACGCGGTGGCCAACGCCGACGTGCCCAAGTTCACCGTCATCACCGGCCGCGCCCACGGCGCGGCCTACCACGCACTCTGCGGCCGCGCCTTCAAGCCCAACGCGCTACTGATGTGGCCCGGCGCCCGCGCCTCGGCATCGCCCGATGCGCCCGACGACGAGGCCGGCGCGCTGAACTGGGCGCGCCAGCTGTGGTGCGATGCCATCGTCGAGCCCGAGCGCACCCGTGCGGCGCTGGCTCAACTGCTCGACGTCGCGGGCCGCCTGCCCGCCCAGCCCGCGGCCTACGGCGCTTTCCGCATGTAGCCCCGGCGGCGGAGAGGCACCGGCGAATGACATGCAAGCATTCAGCAGCGCGGCGGTGACCACCGACACCGCCTTCGAAACCCGCCGCGCCGTCTTCGACGCGCTGGCTGCGGCGCTGCAGGCGCGCCGCGACGAAGCCTCGGCCGGCGGGAACGAGCGCGCGCGCAAGCTGCACAAGAGCCGCGGCCAGATGTTGCCGCGCGAACGCATCGCGGCGCTGCTCGATCCGGGTGCGCCCTTTTTCGAGATCGGGCAGCTCACCGCCGCCGACCTGTACGACGGCGTGCCGCCGGGCGCCACGCTGATCACCGGCGTGGGCCGAGTGGCCGGGCGCCACTGCATGCTGATCGTCAACGACCCCACGGTGAAGGGCGGCACGATGTTCGGCATGACCACCAAGCGCCACGTGCGGGCGCAGATGTTCGCCTGGCAGCACCGGCTGCCCTGCATCACGATGGTCCAGTCGGGCGGCGCCTTCCTGCCCGACCTGGCCAACATCTTCCCGGACGACGGCCAGGGCGGATCGGTGATGTACAACCAAGTGAAGATGTCGTCCGAAGGCATCGCGCAGATCGCGCTCGTCTTCGGGCCTTCAACGGCCGGCGGCGCCTACATCCCCGCGCTGTGCGACGAGCTCGTGATCGTGAGCAACCAGGGCGCGATGTTCCTCGGCAGCCCGCAGCTCGTCTACGCCGCCACGGGCGAAGTCGTCGACTCGGAGGCGTTGGGCGGCGCGCAGATGCATTGCAGCGTCAGCGGCGTGGCCGACCATCTGGCCGACGACGACGCACATGCGCTGGCCATCGCGCGGCGCATCGTGCGTCATCTGGGCGAGCCGGCGCCGCTGCGCTGGACGCGCGCCGTGCCTGACGAACCGCGGCATCCGGCCGCCGAACTGCGAGGCCTGGTGCGCCTGAACGGCGAACCCGCGGCCGATGCCGGCGAACTGCTCGCGCGCCTGGTCGACGGGAGCCGCTTCCAGGAGTTCAAGCCGCTGCACGGCGAGATCCTGCGGTGCGCCTTCGCCCGCATCGAGGGCTTCGAGGTCGGCATCGTCGCCGGTGTCGGCGCGCTCACCGCGCAGGCCGCGGCCAAGGGCGCGCACTTCGTCGAGCTGTGCGGCCAGCGCGACATCCCGCTCGTGTTCCTGGTCGATTCCCCCGGTTTCGCCGACAGCGGCGAGCCGTCGCAGGGCAGCATCGGCCGCCACGGCGCCAAGCTGCTTAACGCGGCGGCCAATGCCGACGTGCCCAAGTTCACCGTCATCGTCGGCCAGGCACATGGCGCTGCCTACCACGCGCTGTGCGGCCGCGCTTTCAGGCCCAACGCGCTGCTGATGTGGCCCAACGCGCGCGCCGCCGCGTCGCCCGATGCGCCCGACGGCGAAGCCGGCGCGCTGAACTGGGCGCGCCAGCTGTGGTGCGACGCCGTGATCGAACCCGAGCAGACGCGCGGCGTGCTCGCCCTGCTGCTCGACTTGGCTGGCCGCACGCCGGCGCGGGCGGGGGGCTACGGCGTGTTTCGCATGTGAACAGACGGCTGCTCGCCGGCCTCGACCATTCGCCTCACCTCGCCCGCAAAGTCCACGAAGAACTGCAGCGACGCCGGGTTCATCATCGCGTCGCGGCTGGCCACCTTGTCGGGCGCCGCGCCGAGCAGGATCTTGCGCACCGGCACTTCGAGCTTCTTGCCGGTGAGCGTGTAGGGCACGGCGGCGATGGCCACGTAGCGGTCGGGCACGTGGCGCGGCGAGCCCTGGGTGCGCAGCGCCTGTGTGATGCGCGTCTGCATGGCATCGTCGAGCGTGTAGCCCGGCTTGGGCAGCACGAACATCGGCATGAAGAAGCTGCCGCCCGGCAGGTCGAGGTTGAGCACCAGGCTGTCCTGCACGCCCTCGACGTTCTCGACGATGCGGTAGATCTCGGCCGTGCCGATGCGCACGCCGGCGCGGTTGAGCGTGGAGTCGGAGCGGCCGTAGATGTAGCAGCCGCCGCGCCGGTTGAGCTTGAAGAAGTCGCCGTGGCGCCACTGGCCGGGGTAGACGTCGAAGTAGCTGTCTCGGTAGCGCCGGTTGTCGACGTCACCCCAGAAGTACAGCGGCATCGAGGGCATGGGCTTGCGGATCACGAGCTCGCCCACGGCGTCGATCAGCGGCTCCCCGTCGTCGTCCAGCGCATGGGCATCGACGCCCAGCAGCCGCGTCTGGATCTCGCCCGCGTGCACCGGCAGCGTCGGCGAGGCGCCGACGAAGGCCGAGCAGACATCGGTGCCGCCGCTTTGCGAGGTGACCCACAGGTCGCGCTTGACCTCGCGATAGAACCACGCGAAGGTCTCGGGCGTGGCCGGTGAACCGCCCAGCAGCACACCCTCGAGCGCCGAGAGGTCGTACTTCTGTGCAGGGCGCACGCCGGCTTTGATCATCATCTGCACGAAGGTCGGGCTGGCGCCGAACATCGTCACGCGGTGCTCGGCAGCCAGCTGCCACAGCCGCTCGACATCCGGCGCCAGCGGGTTGCCGTCGTACAGCACGATGCGCCCGCCCTGGCACAGCCCCATGACCATGAAGTTGAACATCATCCAGCCGGTGGTCGTGTAGAAGAACAGGCACGAATCCGGTGTCTGATTGGCGTGGAAGGCGATGACCTTGTGCGTCTCCAGCGTCATGCCGCCGTGGCTGTGCGTGATGGCCTTGGGCAAGCCGGTGGTGCCCGAGGAGTACAGGATCCACAGCGGGTGCGAGAACTCCACGTCCTCGTAGCGGAAGTGCTCGTGACGCACCGGCTGCTCGGTCATCACTTCCGACCACAGCCGCGCGCTGGGCGTCGGCCGCGGCGCGGCCGGGTCGAGGTCCGGCAGGAAGACCAGGTGTTGCAGCGTCGGCAGGCCCGCCACCAGCTGCGCCAGTTCGCCGCTGCGGTCAAAGTCCTTGCCACCGAAGCGATAACCGTCCACCGCGAAGAGCAGGCGCGGCTCGATTTGCTGGAAGCGGTCGAGGATGCTGCGCGCGCCGAAGTCGGGCGAGCAGGCCGACCAGACGGCGCCGATGGCCGTGGTGGCCAGCAATGCAACGACCGCCTCGGGCGTGTTCGGCAGCGTCGAGACGACGCGGTCGCCGGGGCCAATGCCCATGCGGCGCATCGCCTCCGCGAGCGTGGCCACCTGGTCGCGCAGGTCTTCCCAGTTCAACGTTGCGGGGGCGCGGATCTCGCTGCGGTGGTGGATGGCCGGCCGCCCGCGCAGCCCCTTGCGCAGCATGTGCCTGGCGAAGTTCACGCGCGCCCCGGGGAACCACACCGCGCCGGGCATCACGCGCTGCTTCAGCACGCAGTCGTAAGGTGTCGAGGACTCGATCTCGAAGTACTGCCACAGCGCGGCCCAGAAGTCCTCCAGGCAGTCCACTGACCACTGCCACAGCGCCGCGTAGTCGGCGAAGTCCAGCTGGCGGTGCACGCGCAGCCAGTCCATGAACGATGCGAGCTGCGAAGCCTTTGCGAAGGCCTCGCGCGGCGTCCAGAGCAGTTCACCTTCCTGGATGGTCATGGTCACGCTCCCGGCGGGACTGAAAGTCGTTGATGTTGGGCGGCGGGTGCGTTGCGGTGCACGAATCCGGCGACCAGGCGGTTGACCTCATCGGGCGCCTCGAACGCCACCCAGTGGCTCGCATCGTGGACGACCCGGCACACGATGTTTGGCGCGCAGCGGCGCAGGTACTCGGCGCGCGCGGCGACATCCGGGCGCGGGAGCGGGTCGAGCGCGGGCAGCACCGCCAGCACCGGAACTGTGAGCATTCGCAGGCTCGGGCCCAGCGTGTCGCGGTAGCCGAGGAAGCGCGACTTGAATCGTGTCATGCCGTGGTTGCGCCGCTGCATGGCCACGGCCAGGTCGTCGATGCGCCGCGGGTCGGCGATCATCATCATCTCGAGGTTGGCACGGTGGATGGCGTCGATCTCGGCGTCGCTCGCCCCTGGCGGCACGGGCTTCAGCGGCGGCCGGTGCCAGCCCTCCGGCGGAAAGCCGCCCGGCGCCAGCAGGCAGACCGCGAACACCCGCTCAGGCAGACGCGCCGCCAGCCAGGCAGCCACCACCCCGCCCCACGAGAAGCCAGCGACGGCGAAGCGCAGGCCGGGCGTCACGAGGCCGGCATCGATGGCCGCCAGCAGGAATGCGCCGTAGCCGTCGAGATCGGTGTCGCGCGGCACGTCGATCGATTCGCCCATGCCCGGCAGGTCGGGGATGACCAGGCTGAAGCGGCGCGACAGCGGCTCGATGTTGCGCACCCAATGCGTCCACGAGCCCGTGCCGCCGTGCAGCAGCAACAGCGTCGGTCCGCTGCCCACCCGCAACGCCTTCACGCCGGCTGCCGTGACATGCTCGATCTGCAGGCCGGGGAAGAAGGCCTCGGGGCGGATGTCGTGCGCCGCCGAATTCACAGCGTGGCCTCGGTGCCGAGCACGTTGGTGATCTGGCTGGACAGCACGCCGCCGTTGCCGTGGCACAGCGCCAGCTCGGCACCCGCCACCTGCCGCTCGCCGGCTTCGCCGCGCAGCTGCTGCACGGCTTCGACCAGCGTGAACATGCCGTACATGCCCGGATGCACACACGACAGCCCGCCGCCGTTGGTGTTCACCGGGAGCGCACCGCCGGGGGCGATGGCGCCGCTGGCGACAAACGCCCCGCCCTCGCCCTTGGTGCAGAAGCCCAGGTCCTCGAGGAACAGGATCGTGTTGATGGTGAAGGCGTCGTAGAGCTCGACGACGTCGAAGTCGCGCGGCGCCACGCCGGCCATCGCCATCGCGCGCTGCCCGGAGTCGACCGCCGCGGTACGCGTGAGGTCGGCCATGGCGATGATGTTCATGTGCGTCGTCGCTGCCGCTGCGCCGAGCAGGTACACCGGCTTCTTCGGCAGGTGGCGTGCGCGGTCGGCGCGCGTCATGACGATGGCCGCGCCACCGTCGGTGACGAGGCAGCAGTCGCGCACCGTCAGCGGGCTCGACACCATGCGCGAGGACAGCACGTCGGCCACGCTGAGCGGGCCACGCATGAAGGCCTGCGGATTCAGGTTGGCCCAGGCGCGCGCCGCCACCGCCACCGCGGCAAGCTGCTCGCGCGTGGTGCCGTAGTCGTGCATGTGGCGCGAGGCCGCCAGCGCGTACGAGGTGGCCGGAAAGATCGGCGCGTACGGCGCCTCGTAGGCGAAGGGCTTGACCGACGACACCAGCTTGCCGCTGGCGGTGCGCTGGTTGCTGCCGTAGAAGATCAACGCCGTTTCGCACAGGCCTTCCTTCAGCGCCATCGCCGCCATCAGCGTGTACGACAGGAAGGTGGAGCCGCCGGTGCGGTTGTTGTCGGTGAATCTGGGCTGGATGCCCAGCATCTCGGCGATCAGCAGGGCCGACAGCGGGTTGGCGTTGCCCGGCAGCGAGCCGAACACCGCATCGACATGCCGCGTGGTCAGGCCCGCCTCGGCCAGCGCCTTGACGCTTGCCTCGATGGCGATGTCTTCCGAGCTGCGGCCCGGTGCCTCGCCCAGGCCCGCCAGCGCCGCGCCGACGATCGCGGCGTGGCCGCGGAGGCTGCTGCCGCTCATCGTGCGCTCCCTTCCCGGTCGGTCGAAACGTCGGGGTCGAGCGGATCGAAGACCACGCAGGGCTCGCCGCCGGCGCCCTGCCCGACACGCGCCCGCACCGACATGCCGATGCGCACCGCGTCGTTCGGGATGCCGTCCACGCGCCCCATCATGCGCGGGCCCTCGGCCAGGTCGACCAGCACCACGTTGTACGGACCACCCTTGTCGGCACTGCGGTTGACGACGCTGACCGCATACACGGTACCGCGCCCGCTCGGCGCCTGCCAGTGCAGATCGACGCTGCCGCAGTGGTTGCAAACCAGCCGCGGGTAGAAGACGTGGCGCGCGCAGGCGGCGCAGCGCTGGATGCGGAACTCGCCTGCCGCCAGGTGCTGGGCGAAGATGACGTCGGGGCCCGGGCCCTCGGTCCAGGTTCCGGTCGCAAGCGTTTCGGTCATGGAGGCTTTCCCAGGAATTGAAGGGTGCGCTACGCGCCGCATCAGCCCGGCAGCTTGAGCACCGCCTTGGCCAGGATGTTGCGCTGGATCTCGTTGCTGCCGCCGTAGATGCTGGCCGGACGTGCCGAGAAGAACACGTGCGCCGGATGCAGCGCGCCGCCCGGCAGCGCCATCGATGCGTCGCTCACACCCGCGGCACCCGCGGTCTCGAGCATCAGGTCGGCCACGCGCTGCTGCGCCTCGGTGATCCAGATCTTCAGCATCGACACCTCGGCGCCGAGTTCGTGCCCGCGGCGCAGCACCTC
>JACCDS010248234.1_pt1 | contig 57531 bp, 52 predicted proteins | sample 7446441 | NCBI WGS metagenome assembly JACCDS01 (sample SAMN15323445, study PRJNA562643) | freshwater metagenome | isolation source: river surface water | place: USA:Blue River Watershed | collected 2017-08-17 | reverse complement strand
ATCGACTCGCCTTCTTGGCCTGCCAAGCGGTTCACGTACACGCGCTGATCTTTTTGCACTTTGTACTGCAGCCCTGCTATTTCTACAATTGCGTACATAACGAATTTTCTTAGGGGCTGCAAAGATAGGATAAAAATCGCGACTTCAAGCGCCGCGTGCTGCAAACAATTTTAAGCAGTGCATGTAAGATACCCAGTCCGCGCGGCAACTAACCCCATCGTATCTTCGACCTCCTTTACCAATTAATTGACATGAAGCACTCTTTTCTCGGACTCGCACTTGTCCTCGCCGCCGTGGCCCAGCCGCTGAGCGCGCAGATCAAGTACGAATCCTACGACCTGCCCAACGGCCTTCACGTGATCCTGCACCAAGACAAGAGCAACCCGCTGGTCGCGGTTTCGGTTTTGTACCACGTGGGTTCCAAAGATGAAATTCCCACCCGTACCGGATTCGCGCACTTCTTTGAGCACCTGCTCTTCGAAGGCTCCGCCAACATTGGACGCGGAGAGTACATGCAGCTCATTCAGTCCAACGGGGGTGCCCTCAACGCCAACACGAGCAACGACCGCACGTTTTACTACGAACTGCTGCCGTCGAATCAACTGGAGCTCGGACTTTGGATGGAAGCAGAGCGCATGCTCCATGCCAAAATCGACCAGGTAGGTGTAGACACCCAGCGCGAAGTCGTCAAAGAAGAAAAGCGCCAGCGCGTCGACAACCAGCCCTACGCCAGCTTCTTGAGCGAAATGTTCAAGCGCGCCTTCAAGCAACACAACTACCGTTGGGTTCCGATTGGCTCAATGGAGGACCTGAACGCGGCCAAGCTCGACGAGTTCATGGCCTTTTACAAAAAGTACTACATCCCCAACAACGCAACCCTGTCGATTGCGGGAGACATTGATGTGGCCCAAACCAAAGCAATGATTCAAAAGTACTTTGCCGACATTCCCAAGGGCCCGGCAGTGCAGCGCCCGAGTGCCTACGAACCGCCCCTTGGTGGTGAGGTGGTCGATACCATTTACGACAACATCCAAATCCCCGCCGTCTTTGCGGGCTACCGCATGGTGAGCGAAACGCACCCTGATGCCTACGCCCTTCAAATGCTTACCACGGCGTTGAGCGACGGACCGAGTTCCCGCTTTTCCAAGCGCATGGTCGACCAAGACCAAAGCGCCCTCCAGGTTGCCGCGTTTCCGTTTGCTATGGAGCACCACGGCGTGTTCATTGCCTTGGCCCTCGCCAACGGCGCCACGACCACGGGAGCCCTCATGACGACCATGGAAGAAGAAATTGCTAAAATGCAGAACGAGCCCCTGAGCGAAAAGGAATTCACCAAGCTGCTCAACAAGGTGGAATCGGAGTTTGTCACGCGCAATTCCAACGTAGCCGGTATCGCCGAAAACCTGGCCAACTACCACGTATACTACGGCGATGCCAACCTGGTCAACACCGAAATCGAGCGCTACCGCCAGGTTACGCCTGCCGACATTCAGCGCGTCGCCAAGACCTACCTCAAACCCGAGAACCGCGTTGTCCTTCACTACCTGCCCAAATCCGCACAATAAGCCATGAAACGCATTTTTATCGCCTTATCACTCGTGGCTACGGTAGCCGCCAGCGCCCAGCTTGACCGCAGCATCCGTCCGGCCGCCGCTCCGGCGCGCACTCCGACCATTGCTCAGTACCAAAAGTTTCAACTCAAAAACGGACTGACCGTGCTTTTGGTGGAGGACCACAAACTTCCGCGACTCGGACTCACCCTTTCGTTGGACCTCGGCGAAGTGTACGAGGGGCCCAAAGCAGGAACCTTGAGCCTGATGGGCGACTTGCTTTCGGAGGGCACGCAGTCCTACACGAAGGAGGCCCTTGACGAAAAAGTCGACTTCATTGGTGCCCGATTGGGTACCGGCGGAAGTCAGGTCAGTGCCGGCGGCCTGAGTAAGTACGCTAACGACCTTTTTGCACTTGCAGCCGAAGTTGCCCGACGCCCGACCTTTCCCGAGGCAGGATTTGACAAAATCAAGGAACGTACTATTTCGGGTTTGAAAAGCCAAAAGGATGACCCCGCAGCAATTCAAACGAACATCTTCAACGCCCGCGCCTTCGGAGCCCAGCATCCAAGTGGCGAGTTGATTACCGAAACCAGTGTGTCGCAAATCACGCTAGCCGACTGCAAGATGGCGTACCAAACCTACTGGAAGCCCAACGTAGCAACCCTAACCATCGTCGGAGATATCGACCTGGCCCGCGCTAAGGCGCTCGCTGAAGCTCATTTTGGCGGATGGAAGGGCAAATTTGTCCAAAAGCAGCGCTTTCCGGCACCAGCTGACCTCAACGGAATCAGCATTCAGGTTGCCAACCGCCCGTCCAGCGTGCAGTCCAACATTCAAATTGGCAACACGATTCAGCTGCCGGTGGGTCATCCCGACCTTGAGGCCCTGCGCGTCATGAACGAAATCTTGGGTGCAGGTTCTGCGGGTCGGTTGTTTCGCAACCTTCGCGAAGACAAGGCCTACACCTACGGGGCTTACTCGTCGTTTGGAACCTCGCGCTTCACCAGCATCATCGAGGCGTCCGCCGAGGTGCGCAACGCGGTGACTGACAGCGCTGTGGAGCAGTTCCTGCTCGAAATCAACCGCATCCGCACAGAGTCGGTGAGCGCTGACGAACTCCGCGCCGCCAAAAACAACCTCGCTGGTGGTTTTGGTCGCTCGCTGGAGCGCCCCGAAACCGTCGCGAGCATGGCCGGAAACACGTTGATTTACAACCTTCCCGCCGACTACTACAACGGATACCTGAAGCGCCTTGAGGCCGTTACGGCGCAAGATGTGCAGCGCGTAGCCCAGAAGTACTGGAAGGCCGACAAGCTCCTCATCAGCATTGTGGGCAAGGCGGCCGACATCGCCAAGCCCCTCGAGCGTTTGGGCTATTCCATCAGCTACGTTGATTTTGAGGGCAAGCCTACCGAGGCACCGAAGTTTGATGCCGTTCCCGCAGGCCTCACGGCTAAGGCGGTACTGGAGTCCGCCCTTAAGGCTATGGGCGGAATGGACCGCATCAATGCGCTGAAATCGGTGAATTGGACCCAGGAAGCGAGCCTTATGGGCATAACCATCAAGGCGGAGGTTGCCTTCACGGCCCCAAGCACGCTGATTCAAAAGCAGACCTCGCCCATGGGAACCAGCGAAACGCGCTACGAGGGCGACAACGTAACGGTCCTGGAGAATGGCGCTGCCAAAGCGCTGTCGGCAGACGAAAAGGCCGAACTTATGGCCGACCGGTTTTTGGTTGACGAACTCGGCCTGCTCAAGCGGACCGACCTCAAGCTTCAAGCGACCAAGGTTGACGTTAACGGCGAGGCGTGCTACGCCATCGAGGTCCCCAAAGCGGGCAGCGATCCTGTGGTCAAGCTGTACAGCGTCGCGACCGGTTTGCGCATTCGCGAGGCCCGCACGAAAGAGGGACCCCAAGGCAAAGCCGTGGTAAACGTGGACTACAGCGACTACCGCGAGGTGGGCGGAATAAAGTTTCCGCACGAGTCCAAAATGCCGCTTCAGCCCGGACTGGACCTCATTTTCAAGACCACGGTACTGGACGTGAAGTAAACGCTACGTTCTACCTCAATACCAAAGCCATCCGCCCCGGGCGGGTGGCTTTTTTTATGCTTTTTTATTGACGAGGTAAACCCCGAGTACGATGGCAGCCATTCCGCCAAAGTGGTGGGCAAGGATGGTTTCGCCCATGCCTACCCCCCAGGCCAGGGCGACCACTGGAATGAGGTAGGTCGTCGACGCCGCCATCAAAGGCGTGGTGAGCGCGATCAGCCGGTTAAAAAGCACGGTGGCGATTCCGGTCCCCACAATGCCCAAAAAGGCGAGTGCGGCAAGGGCGGCCCCAAAGTGCTCCATGCGTACGGTGTTCCACACCTCGGTGACGCCGAGGATTCCGAGCGACATCGGCACCGTCAAGAGCATGACAAACAAGGTGATTCCGCGGGGCGATAAATGGCCCAGCTTTGACCCAATCGTGTTGATGCTCACCCCATAAAAGCCAGCAGCTAGAATGGCCAGCAGCAGGTAGGTTGGGTCGATTTCTTGACCCGGAACCACCGCGCGCCACGGACTAATCAGCAGCACCGCCCCCAGCAATCCCAGGGCCACTCCCCAAACTTGAATGCGGCGAAGCGTGCGCCCAAAAGCTAGAACCCCGACGAGCAGGGCAAAGACCGGAGTCATGGCGTTGGCGACGCCCACCACGCCCGAGGGGACGTGGGCTACCGCAATCGGAAAAAGTATGTAGGGCAGCGAGTTGCCCATGAGGGCCACCACCAGCAGCGGCCAAAAATCGGCACGGCGAAACTCCCCAAAGTGCTTGCGCGAGATGACGAGCACGGCTGCGGCAGCAAACAGCAGGCGCATGGCTCCGATTTGAATTGCTTCAAAGCTTTGAAGCGCAATCTTCATCAGCATGAACGACGAACCCCAGACCAAAACAAGTCCGATAAAAAGCCCCCAGGCCAAGCCAGATCGATTCATGAGGCGGCAAAGGTACGCTACCTTTAATGCCATGAATGCACGGCTTGTTTCGGCCCCTTGGCTGCTTCGCTTCCTTCGTTGGTCCATTGTACTTAACCTACTCGTGATGCTGGCCGGCTCGGTCGTGCGCATGACGGGCTCCGGCATGGGATGCCCCGACTGGCCCAAATGCTTCGGACTGGCGATTCCGCCCACCCGCGCGGAACAGGTGACGTGGTCCCCCGCAACGGTTTACCAGCAGGGCCAAATGGTGCTGCACGACGGGGCGTTTTGGGTGGCGCAGGCCGACCACGCGCCGCAGACCGAGTTCTCTGAGCAGTTGTGGACGAAGTACACCCGCCACAGCTACGCAACTTTTAATCCGGTTCACACCTGGATCGAGTTCATCAATCGATTGCTCGGAGTGCTGCTCGGCATTCCCGTGCTGCTGGCGGCGGCGGCGAGCTTACGGTATGTGCGCAGCCACCCCTGGTGGTTCATTACGATGCTCGGCGTGTTGGCGACCTTGGCTTTTGAGGCGTGGCTGGGCAAAGTTGTGGTCGACGGAAACCTGGTGCCGCACCACATTACCTACCACATGCTCGGAGCCTACGTGCTCTTGGCTCTGCTGACGGTGCTGTTTCGCAACGTACACAGCCTGGCAGAACAGAATTTATGGCGGGCAGAGCCGCCGGTAGGGCCGAGCGACCTCCAACCCCTGATCGCCGGATTCGCCTTGCTGGCGGCCCTGCTTCTCGGCCAGACGGTGCTCGGCACGGGCGTGCGCGAAGGCGTTGATGCCCTCGTGCACCAGCTCGGATTCAGCGCGTCCCGCGACGGTTGGGTGGGCCAGCTTGAACCGGGAATTTTAATCCACCGCAGCTTCAGCCTTCTGCTCCTGGCTTTGTCGTACTGGCTTTACCGCCGGTCCGCTGGGCGAGCGGGGCTTCGTGCGCGTGCGGGGCTGGTGCTGCTGCTGCTGTGCTCCGAAGCCGCGGTCGGTGCGGCGCTGTACTACCTTGACTTGCCGCGCGGACTTCAACCGCTCCACTTGATGCTGAGCGCCGCGGCCTGGATGCTGCTCGTCGACGCGGTGGCTAAGGCCGGACTGATGCTCCGCGCCACTCGAGCGTCTCGAGGTAGCGCGTGAATTCGCCCTCAAAAAACTGATGCACCGGAGCTAAGCTGTCGGCGTTCGGGTGTGCGAACACATACAGGGCTCCGCGCACAAAGTGCTGGGTGCTGTCGGTAGCGTAAAACTGAAGGCCGCTGGCGGCATTTCCCCCAATGCGGAACAAAATTCCGTACACCTTAAGCGAGTCGTTCACGTACACCATTTGGCTCATGCCGTCAGCTGCCACGCTGTGCTTCATCGCGAGCTCGTGGGCGTCATCGATGAGCTGTGCAAGGTTTCCGCGCACCGGCACATAGGTAAACTGAACGCGACCCTGGCAAAACGGGTACACGAGGTCGCCCCATCCGGCCTGCTGCTGGGTTTCCCAGTTTGCGTTGGGGTGGTGAGTGAAGCTAAAGGGAACGGGGGCCTCTAGCGCAACGCCGTCGCCCGCGGGCACTTCGATGCGTGGGTATCCTTTAGGTTTCGGAACCAAGGCCGAATCAGGCCAAAATACCGCGGCAGCGAGTCCCAAAGCCGCGACGGCCCCCACGCTCCAAAGAACGTGGCTAATTTTCATGGCGGATCACTTTCACGCGCACAATGCGGCGGCGGTCGCAGGCCTCTACCGTCCAGGTAATGGGGCCTGCGGCAAGGGTTTCTCCTTTGTGGGGCATGCGGCCGAGCTGCTCCAAAATCAGTCCGGCTAGGGTGTCTGCCTCGCCGCGTTCGAGTTCCTCGGGCGCAATATCCATGGTGCGCAGCACGTCGTGCAGCGGCGTGCGCGCCTCAAACACGAAGGTGCGCTCGTCGAGCTGGGTGTGGGTTTGTTCTTCGGTGTCGAACTCGTCGTTGATTTCGCCCACAATTTCTTCCATCACGTCTTCGAGCGTCACGACGCCCGAAACGCCGCCGTACTCATCAACCACCACGGCCATGTGCATCTTCTTGGTCCTGAAGTCGCCCAGCAGGTCGTCGATCTTCATGTTTTCTGAAGCAAACATCGCTGGGCGAATCAACTGCTGCCACGCCGACGTCGCTTCAGAACCCAGCATCGGCAGCAAATCCTTGGAGTGCAGTATGCCTATAATGCGGTCGCGCTGCTCCTGGTACACGGGCAAGCGCGAGTATCCGCTTTCGGTTACCACCTTGAGCACGTCTTCAAGGTTGGCGTCGGCGCTGAGGTCCACCAAATCTTGGCGAGGGGTGCAAATCTGCTTGATGCTGGTCGATCCGAAGCGCACAATTTCGCGCAGCCATTTTTTTTGCTGGGTGTTGGTTGCGCTGCTGTCGGTCAACTTGAGCGCTTCTTCGAGCTGCGCCACGGTCACGGTAGACGACTTGGTTCCGCCCGTGCTGAGCGTCCGCGACGTGAACATTAAGCTTTTGGCCAAGGGCCGGGCCGCTGCCATGGCCGCACGAACCACGGGAGCCATCGCTAAACTTACCGCGATCCGCTTTTGGTTTGAAAGCGATTTGGGCATCACTTCACCGAACAGAAGCAGTACCGCCGTAGCAAGACCCGTTTCGAGCAACGCCCGAAGCCAATCCATCATGCCGTCGTTGATGGCCTGGCCGATCCACAGCCCCCATACCAGCACAAAGGCCAGGTTAAAGAAGTTGTTCCAAATCAGAAGGGTGGCGAGCAGCGATTCCGGATGCCGGCAGAGTTCCAGTACCCCTGAGCCTCCGGTCCGGCGCTCGAGCTCATCTTTTTCGCTCGGACTCAGCGCAAAAAACGCAACCTCTGAAGCTGATGCCATAAACGAACCGGCCAGCAAGAGCACAAGTACGATCCACGTCACGGCGGTGTCGCCCGCGTCGATGGCTAAAAAAGAGAAACTCGGTAAAGGGTCAGGGTCCAAAACGATGCAGTAGGTTCAACGCCAAGGCTTAGAACTGGTCGTCGCCTTCGTAATCGTCGTCTTCACTCATGAACGACGAGTTGGCCTGGTTGCTGCGGTAGCCGCCGCCCCCGTTGCCGTGGCTACCACCGCCCTTGCGGGGAGCGCCGTACTCTTCTTCGCGTCCGCGCATTGGATTCGGGCCGAGCATCGTCATCGAGTCGGCTGAAATCTCAATGTTGTAGCGGGTTTGGTTGTGTTCGTCGGTCCACTGGCGCGAGCGGATTTTTCCTTCGATAAACACCTTGTCGCCCTTGTGCAAAAAGCGTTCGCACACTTCAGCCAAGCGCGGACTTCGCACCACAATCGTGTGCCATTCGGTGTTTTCTTTTCGGTTGCCGTCGCGGTCCGTGAAATTTTCAGTGGTCGCGATGGGGAACTTTACCAACATTCCCCCGTTCTCAAATCGGCGCGCTTCGGGATCTTTACCCAGGTTGCCAATCAGCATTACTTTATTTAGAGTACCTGCCATGGATATACGTGTACATTATTAACGATGCGGTCAAATGTACGCGAATTTGTGCATCCAATGCACAAAGGCTTGGGGCATGCCGCGCGCGGACCATTCGTCAGCGCTCAGCCAATGGCTGAAGGCCGCAAAGTCCTGGGGAACTCGATAGATGTGCAAGGTTAGCTTGCGGTGGCTCAGTCGGTGCTCTACCACCTCGGCAGTCCGACCATGCGGCGGCTCAGCTAACAAAATGGGGGCATAGAGTCCCGACCAAATTCCATGCTCCGGTCGCTTTATTAGGCCAAAACGGCCGTCTTGGTATCCCACGGCGAAGTGCCAATGTTCCTCGAGCACACGCGCCGCACGGCGCTTTATGGGGAGGTCTCCGGCGCTCCCAGCGGCGCGGGCGGCGCAGCGTTCAGCCAAGGGGCATTCGCCGCATCGCGGCTTGCGCGGAACACACACGGATTGCGCAAAATCCATCACGGCTTGATTAAAGTCGCCCGGCCGGTCGGCGGGCACAAGGTCTCCAGCGAACCCAGCGATGAATGCTTTGCTTGCTGCGGTATCCAAGGGCTCCTGCCAATTTGACCACCGACTGTACACGCGGTAGGCATTTCCATCCAGTGCCGGCACGGCTTCCCCGTCGAGGATTGAGGCCAGGGCTCCGGCAGTATAGGGCCCAACCCCCGGCACCTTAAGCCAGTCGCGGTATCCGGTGGGCCAACCGTTTTGGTCTACGAAGCGCGCCGCCCGGTGCAGCAGGTCCGCCCGGCGGTAGTAGCCCAGTCCGCTCCATAGTCCCTTAACAACCTCGGGTTCAGCCTGGGCCAAGTCGGCCACGGTAGGAAGTTCGCGCAGAAAGCGCTCCCAATAGGGCAGCCCCTGATCCACGCGCGTTTGCTGAAGGATAATTTCGCTCAACCAAATGGCATAGGGATTGCGCTCGCTACGCCAAGGCAAAGGGCGTCCGTGCTGGTCGTACCACCGCAAGAGAATTTGCGCAAACGCGCTATTATGAGTTGGTCGGTGCTTCAATGGGGACTATCTTTGCGCCCGCTAAAATAGGCTCCCCTTGGGCCTTTGACTTAAACGTTTATACCGTCAAAATCATGACAAAAGCAGATATCGTATCTCGTATTGCCGACCGCACTGGCATGGAAAAAGCAGACGTCCTCGCCGTAGTGGAGGGTTTCATGCGTGAAGTAAAAGGTGGAATGGAGTCAGGAGACAACGTGTACCTCCGCGGATTTGGCAGCTTTGTGCTGAAAAAGCGCGCTCAAAAGACGGGTCGCAACATTTCAAAGAACACCACCTTGGTGATTCCTGCTCACTACATTCCTTCATTCAAGCCGGCCAAGACCTTCGCAGATTCTGTGAAGAAGCACGTGCCGGTGAAGTAATTCACGCTCCATCCTCCACGAAATGAATCGTACGGTGTGGATCGCAGCTTCGGCCATTGTCCTTGGGGCATTGGCCACTTTGCTGTTGCCTACCACGCCAACTTCGACGTCGTCCGACGTTGAAGCGGCGGCGCTAAGCCCTTTGGATGCCAAAGTGCGCGAAGCGGTTCGCCTCATTCAGGAGGGCACTGGGAATCCCATGGAGGCTATCACCCTGCTCCGCGAGGTGGTCGAAGAGGATCCCAAACACCGAGATGGCTTGTTTCATCTTGGTGAGTTTTCGCGCATGTCTGGGCAACTGGACCGAGCATTGGACCGCTATGCAAGCATTCTGGAGTACTACCCGAGCGACCACGAGGCCGCTGCGCGGTATGCCGAGACGCTTGCCGACTTAGGTCGCCGCGACGAAGCCCAGCAATTTGTGGCAAAGTACCTCGCGGATCACCCTAATGCTGACCTGAGCTCCTTAACGCAGCTGCGCGATTCCTGGAACGAGGGGGATGCTGAGGCACCCGCCGTGTCCGAACCTGTTTTATAACCCATTAAACGACTTAGTTATGCCAAGCGGTAAAAAACGCAAGCGCCATAAGATGGCCACCCACAAACGCAAGAAGCGCCTACGCAAGAATCGCCACAAAAAGAAATAAGGGCTGAACCATGCGTACCGAACTGATTATCCAAGCCAGTGAATCGGACGCTATCATCGCCTTACTTCAAGACGGTCGCTTGACCGAACTCGTCGCTGAAAACGAGCAACAGCAATTTTCAGTGGGCGACGTGTACCTCGGGGTGGTGCGCAAGTTAGCGCCGAGCCTCAATGCGGCTTTTGTAGACGTGGGTTACGAGAAGGATTCCTTCTTGCACTACCACGATCTAGGCCCCCAGATTCCGACCTGGCAGAACTACCTAAAACGGGTTCGCCAGAGCAAGTACACTTCAGATTTGACTGAAGTCGAAATCCTTCCCGAAATCGAGAAGGACGGAAGCATGGAGGTTCTCCTCAAGCCGGGCGATGAGGTGCTGGTTCAAATCACGAAGGAACCCATTTCGACCAAAGGTCCAAGGGTTACTTCGGATATCTCCATTGCGGGCCGATTTATCGTGCTCGTTCCGTTTAACGGACGAATTTCGGTTTCCCAAAAGATCCGAGATCGCAAAGAGCGAGAGCGCCTGCGCAAGCTGGTGCAAAGCATTCTTCCCAACGGATTTGGCGTCATCGTGCGCACCGTGGCCGAGGGAGTTACGCAAGAAGACATTGAGGCCGACCTCAACGACCTCATCAGTCGCTGGAAGACGCTTTACCGCAACGTCCGCGGCGCGAAACCCAAGAAGTGCGTGCTCCGCGAAATGGACCGCGCATCTGCATACTTGCGCGATGTATTCAACGACAGCTTTGACCAAATTGTAGTTGACCACGAGGCCCTCTACGACGACATCAAGGGCTACGTCGAGGCCATTGCGCCGGAGCGGGCCAGCATCGTAAAGCTTCACACCTCGGCCGTGCCGGTGTTTCAGCACTACGGCGTGGACCGTCAGGTAAAGTCCGCATTTGGACGCACCGTGAACATGGGCAAGGGGACCTATCTGGTCATCGAGCACACCGAAGCGATGCACGTCATCGACGTCAACTCGGGCAACCGTTCGGGTAAAGGCGAAAGCCAAGAGGACCACGCCCTCGCGGTCAACCTGATGGCGGCCGAAGAGATTGCGCGCCAGCTTCGCTTGCGCGATATGGGCGGAATTATTTGCGTCGACTTTATCGATATGGCCAAAGGCGAACACCGCCGCGAGCTGTACGAGAAATTAAAAGATTTGATGGCGAGCGACCGTGCGCGCCACAAGATCTTGCCGCCTTCAAAGTTCGGCTTGGTGGAAATCACGCGCCAGCGCGTGCGTCCGGCCCAAGCGATCGAAACCAAGGAGGAGAACCCCGACGCCTTAATTGACGCGCCGATTACGCTGATTGATGCGCTCCAGCACAAGTTTGAGCAAATCACGGCCGGTCGCAAGCAGAAAGGCAACACCGAAACCATTTACCTGCACGTGCACCCGTTTTTGGCGGCGTACCTCAAGCAGGGCTGGTTTTGGCAGACCCACGAATTTAAGTGGTCGCGTATTACCGGACATAAGTTGAAAGTGGTCTCTCGGGACGCGTTCAAAATGCTGGAGTACCGCTTTGCGGACGCCGAGGGTAAAAAAATCGGTTAATACAAACGCTTATATACGTTTAAGGCGGCCGCTTTTGGCCGCCTTTTTTGTTTCTTCGCATCATGGCTTTTGCCCGATCCAAAACCTACACGCTGGATGCCGCTCGCGCGGCCATTCAGCGCTACTGTGCGTTTCAGGAGCGCTGCCACAGCGAAGTGGCCGACCGGTTGTTTGCCATGGGGGTGCTTCCCGAAGCTCAGGCAGAATTCGTCGCCGAACTAATGAACGACGGCTACCTCAGCGAGGAGCGCTTTGCCCGTGCCTACGCCCGCGGGAAATTCCGCATCAAAGGCTGGGGGCCGCGCAAAATCGCCCAGGGCCTGCAAGTCAAACGGGTTTCGTCAGCCTGCATAGCGGTGGGACTCCAGGAACTTGATGAAGCCGAACTGCGCGCGTATTTGCGGCGCAAAAAAGAGGCGTTTGCCGGCGAACAGGAGTTTGTGCAGTGGTGCGTGCGCAAAGGGTACGACCGAGGCACGGCCCTTGAAGTCTTTCGGTCAGAGGACTAGGCAGTCCAACGAGATAAGGCGCTACGGAGTCGGTTGAGCTCGGGCTCGCCGACGTCGTAGTGCAGGACCGCGCGCAGCCAGTGCCGGTCCATGGCAATCAGGCGAATTCCGGCGGACTCGAGGTGCGCCAAAAGCGCGGCAGCGTCGGTACCTGCAACGAGCCGAAACAGGACCATGTTGGTCGCAGCCGGCTTGATTTCGGCGACGAAGTCGAGCTGCTGAATAAACGCGGCTAAGCTCGCGGCCCGGGCATGGTCCTCGGCCAGCCGATCGACATGGTGGTCAAGGGCATAAAGGCCCGCGGCGGCGAGGTAGCCGGCTTGGCGCATTCCGCCACCCAGCCGCTTGCGGATGCGGCGTGCCTCCGCAATGAACGCCGCCGAGCCGAGCAAGACCGAACCTACCGGCGCTCCAAGTCCCTTGGAGAGGCAAATCGAAATGGAGTCAAAGAGCGGTCCGTAGTCTTCGGGCGATTCGCGGTCCGCGACTAACGCATTAAAGAGCCGTGCGCCGTCGAGGTGGTATCCCAGGCGGTGGGTGCGCGCAAACGCCCCAAGCTCGCGCAGGGACGCAAGCCCCAACGTGGTACCGCCGCCTTTGTTCGACGTGTTTTCGGCCACGATCAGGCGGGTAGGGGCCGCGTGCACGTTGTCCATGGGTTGAAGCAGCGCGTCGGCGTCGTCTGCCGTAAGCCGTCCGTAGTCATCTCCCCCCACGCGGACTTGCACGCCGCTGTTGAAGGCAAGGCCTCCGCCCTCGTAGTTGTAGACGTGCGCCAACTTGCTGCAGATCAATTCATCGCCGGGGCGGGTGTGCACCTTGACGGCGATTTGGTTGGTCATCGTTCCCGAAGGGCAGAAGAGCCCGGCTTCCATGCCAAAGCGCTCGGCCAGTACAGCCTCAAGCCGTTGGACGGTCGGATCGTCGCCCAGCACGTCGTCTCCGACGGGGGCCGAAGCCATGGCGCGTAGCATGCCCTCGGTGGGCCGGGTAACGGTGTCCGATCGAAAATCAGCAGTCAGGTCGTTCATAGGTTCGAAGGTAGGGGGTGGCGTACTTTTGCCGCCATGATTTCGCCCGAGAAAATTAAGGAATACCAGCAACGCATCCACGACCTCAAAGGCTACCTGCGCCTCGAAGAAAAACGCATTACGGTCGCCAACGAAGAAGAGAAGACGGGCAATCCGAGTTTTTGGGACGACCCCAAAAAAGCCGAGCTCACCATGCGCAAGATTCGCGAGCTCAAGTACTGGATTCAAGGCTATGAAGCTGTGCAGGCCCAGATGGGCGAGGTAGAGGCTTCGGTCGAGTTTTACCGCGAGGGACTACTCGAAGAATCTGAAGTCGATGCCGCAGTGGCGCAGCTCGAGGAACAGCTGAGCACGATGGAGTTCCGCAACATGCTCAGCGGCGAAGAAGACACGATGAGCGCCGTGCTCCAGGTTACTGCGGGCGCCGGCGGCACAGAGTCCTGCGACTGGGCCGGAATGCTGATGCGCATGTACCTGCGCTGGGCCGAGCGCAACGGTCACAAAGTGCGCGAACTGAACTTTCAGGAGGGCGATGTGGCCGGCGTGAAGACCGTAACCCTCGAAATCGAAGGGGAATACGTGTTCGGGTACCTCAAGGGCGAGAACGGGGTGCACCGATTGGTCCGCATCAGTCCGTTTGACTCCAACGCGCGCCGCCACACCTCGTTTGTAAGCGTTTATGTGTATCCGCTGGTCGACGACACCATCGACATTCAGGTGAACATGGCCGACATTGAGTGGGACACGTTCCGCTCCAGCGGTGCCGGCGGCCAAAACGTCAACAAGGTGGAGACCGGTGTTCGCTTGCGTCACAAGCCTTCGGGAATCGTGATCGAAAACACCGAAACGCGCTCGCAGCTTCAAAACAAGGAGAAGGCCATTCAGCTCCTCAAGTCGCGACTGTACGAACGGGTGATCGAAGAGCGCAACGCCAAGCGAAGCGAAATCGAGGCGGGTAAGAAAAAAATCGAGTGGGGGTCCCAAATTCGCAACTACGTGCTGCACCCCTACAAACTCGTCAAAGACGTGCGCACCGGGGTAGAAACTAGCGATCCTGATTCGGTGCTCGACGGCGAGCTCGACGCCTTCCTCAAGGCTTACCTGATGTCAGACGGCCAAGCCGCCGGAGACTTCGGGGACGACGGCCTTTAGGTTTCTCGCGCGGTGGCGCAGGGGTCGCACGCGAGGCCCCGGCCCTTTTGTACCTTCGACGCGATGCGTCGGCCACTCAGCTTTTTGATTTTGCTCCTCCTCGGACTCGGGTCCGCAAGGGGTCAAGTGCTAACGAAGCCGTCGCCCGTGATTTGGCCCAACGGCGGACAATGGCCCCGCGAAGTCCTCGCTATGGTCAACGTCGATGCGGCTCGGGTGTGGGTTTTGGCAGACGGACTTCGGTTTGCGGCGCGGATTCCCGGGGAATCCGACAGCGTCGCGGTCTGGACCGAACGCTACGTCAACGCTCAAGGGGGGGTGCTCGAACTCCAGCCCGAGGGGGTCCCGACGACGTTTATTTTGGGCCGTCAGGCCCCCGTAACCGTGCGGGGGGCGGCTACCGCCTGGCTTCGGGGCGTTTATCCGGGCGTGGACCTGGAACTCCGGGTTGAAGAGGGCTACCTCAAGACGTGGTGGCACGGGGCCGACTTGGAGCCGATTACCGTGGCCTTTGAGGGGGCGGAGCCCCGCCGCTCCCGCCGCGACCCCTCTGTTCTTCAGCTCGCCACCTCCGCTGGATTGGCCGATCTGCGCGCGCCCTTGGCCTACACGGCCACCAACCGGCCGGTGACCCCCACGTGGCAGCCCCGCGGAGCGCACTGGACCTTGTCGGCACCGGGGGCGGTTCGCGTTGATCCCACCTATGTGTTTAGCAGCTTTAGCGGCTCCCTCAGCGACAACTTTGGGTACACGGCGACCTACGACCTCAAGGGCCGAACCTGGCTTGGCGGCGTGGCCTTTGGGGCGCAGTTCCCCACCCAAAACGGCATTCAGCCCAACTTTGGCGGGGGCGGAGTCGACATGGTCTTCATGCTCTTTAACCCGACAGGAACCGGAATCATCTCGGCGACCTACCTTGGCGGATCCGGGCAGGAGCAGCCGCATTCCTTAAGGGTGGCCCCCAACGGGGACCTCGTGGTCAAAGGCATTACCACTTCGCAGAATTTTCCGGTAACGGCAACGGGGTACGACACGAGCATGGCCGTGAACACGGGCGCCGGAAGCCAAAATGGGGGCGGGGTAGTGTACTCGTCGGCGACAGACTTGACCTTGGTCCGCTTGGACTCGACCGGGTCTGCGCTCAAAGCCTCGACCTACTACGGGCGCCTTGGTTTTGACGGAATTCAGGACCAGAGCCTTCCGCACTACGGCGATCCGGCGCGTGGCGACGTGTGGGTGAGTGCCCAGGGCGTTTGGATTGCCACCGCTTCGCGGTCGCGCGGAATGGCCACATGGCCCTTGGACACCTCCCGCGGGGGAGGCGTCGATGGGTTGCTTGCGCACTTCAGCCCCAACTTGGACAGCCTGCGCTGGGCCACCTACGTGGGCGGACCCGATTTAGACGGCTTGACGTCACTCATTCCGACGACCACCCCGCAAGGTTTGCGCCTAGCCGTCACGGGGTGGACCCAAGGCATGGGCATGCTTTCGGGTCCGGCCGCCTTTGCCGCCCCGGTACCCCAAAGCCAGGCGTACTACGGGCTTTTTGACCTCGCTACGGGGCAGCGCATCGCTGAAACCTACCTTCAGCCGCAGTTTTGTACGTCCTACGGGTTTTTGGCGGCGCAGAATCCGGCGGGTTCTTATGCCGCGGTGGGCGATTCGGGGGCGGTGCTGCTCTCGCTCGGCCTCGGAACGTCGTGCACCGGAGGCGGCGTGTATTCAGGCCCCTTGGCGCCCACTGCCGGCTTGTTTCAGAACCCGAACTCGACGCAGCTGCTCGTCTGGGTTTCTGCCCTCGGAGACAGCATTTACCGCACCCAATACGTGGGCAACGGCCAGCTGAACCGGCGCATTTCGCCTACCGCCCTGCAAGTCGACGACTGCGGTTCGGCCTACTTTTCGGGTTGGTTTGGGGGCTTGAACGGCGGACCCATAACCGGGCTCTACACCTCACCCGATGCGCTTCAACCGACCACTGACGGAAAAGACTTTTACTTCCTCGTTCTCGACCGCAAAGGGGCGGCAGCCTATGCTTCCTACTTTGGCGGAACCGGCCCGGTCGACGAGCACGTCGACGGCGGAACCTCGCGGTTTGATCCCAACGGAGTGATCCACCAGGCAATTTGCGCGGGCTGCGGCGGCAGCGACAACCTTCCGATTTTTCCGCCCAATGCCCATTCCGCGACCAACAACGCCAGCAACTGCAACATGGCGGGCGTCCAGATTGCCTTTGAGCTCACAGCGGCTGCAGCCAAACTCGACTTGAGCGTCGACACCATTTGCGCCGGCGACAGCCTTTACCTCACCGGCACGACTACCCGCACCGACTTTTTGAGCATCGCCTGGGGCGACGGCTCGTCGGATTCGCTTGCGCCCCTGCCGCTTCCGGGCCACGTTTACAGCGTCCCCGGAACCTACCTCATTCAAATCGTCGCCTACGACACCCTGTGCTTGACGCAGGCGGTAGCGAATTTGAGCGTCCACGTGCTTCCGGGTTCGGCGGTTCAGGCCGACGCCATACTTCAGTACGACCCCTGCGATCCCGATCGAACGCTTAACCTAGTGCCGGGCCCCAACCTCAGCGCGCAATGGCTAGTGCTGTACGGCGGCAACGGATCGGTCGACACCCTCGCGCCACCCTACTCGTGGACCGGCACGGCCTTGACCGCCACGTATACGGCATGGCTTGTAGCCTACGATGTGGTGTGCGGGCGCCGCGACAGCAGCTACCTCGAGGCGGCGTTTCGTCCCGCGCTTAGCACGCCTGGGGCCAGCGTCAATGCTCCGCCTTGCCTCAACGGTCAATCGGTGCGCGGACTCGGAATACCCGGCAACGCCGCGGTTTCGTACTGGCGCACTCCGGCCGGTGGCGTGATTCCCGGATTCAACGTGCAGTGGCCCGCGGCCGGAGCCGGCACGCAGACCGCGTGGTTTGTGGTGGCTGACACGATTTGCGGGACCAAGGATTCCGTGGCCCTGACCTACAGCATTTTGGGTGCGGACCTCGACAGCCTCACCATGCCCAACGTGTTCACGCCCAACGGCGACGGCATCAACGACCTGCTGAGGCTCCGCTCGGCCGAGGCGCAGACCCTGGACCAGCTCTACCTCAAGGTGTACAACCGCTGGGGCCAAGCCGTGTTCCAAACCAACGACCCCAGCTTTGCTTGGGACGGCCGCTACCTCGACCGGTTGCTGTCGCCTGGTGTGTACGTGTTTCACCTCAGCTGGCAAAGCGCCTGCGGTACCCACGGCGATCAGCACGGCACCCTCACGATCAATCAATAAAAAAGCCACCCGACGGGGTGGCGTGCAGTGCGGAGCGCGCGACGAATTAGTGCCCCACCATGTCTTCGGGGCGCACCCAAGCGTCAAACTCTTCGGCGGTCACGTACCCCAATTTGAGGGCGGCCTCCTTGAGGGTGCTTCCTTCGGCGTGGGCCGTTTTGGCAATTTTGGCGGCCTTGTCGTACCCAATGTGGGTATTGAGGGAGGTCACCAGCATCAACGAATTCTCGAGGTGGCGCTGGATCACCGCGTAGTTGGGTTCGATGCCCGCGGCGCACTTGTCGGTGAACGAAACGCAGGCGTCACCAATCAGGCGGGCGCTTTGGAGCACGTTGGCCGCAATGAGCGGCTTGAACACGTTGAGTTCAAAGTGCCCTGTGGCACCACCAATCGAAACAGCCACGTCGTTGCCGATCACCTGAGCCGCGACCATGGTCAGGGCTTCGGGTTGCGTGGGGTTGACCTTGCCGGGCATGATGCTGGAACCGGGTTCGTTGTCGGGAATCACAATTTCGCCAATTCCCGAGCGCGGACCGGACGAAAGCATGCGAATGTCGTTGCCGATTTTCATCAGCGACACCGCGACGCGCTTAAGGGCTCCGCTCAGCTCCACCATAGCGTCGTGGGCGGCGAGGGCCTCGAATTTGTTGGGCGCCGTTTTGAACGGCAATCCGGTTAACTCGGCAATGCGCGCGGCAACGGCCACGTCGTACCCTTTGGGGGTGTTGAGGCCGGTGCCGACGGCCGTTCCGCCCAACGCCAGTTCCGACACCATGACAAGGGCGTTTTCGATGGCCCGAATGCCGTTGTCGAGCTGCTGCACGTACCCGCTGAACTCCTGGCCCAAGGTGAGCGGTGTCGCGTCCATAAAGTGCGTTCGCCCCGTTTTGACTACGTTTTTAAACGCTTGAGCCTTGGCATCGAGCGCGTTGCGCAAGTGGCGCAAGCCCGGAAGCGTCGTTTCCACCGTGCGCTGGTAGGCCGCAATGTGCATCGCGGTCGGAAACGTGTCGTTGGACGACTGCGATTTGTTGACGTCGTCGTTGGGGTGGAGCACCTTGCGTTCGTCGAGCAGCGACCCGCCACTTAAAACATGGCCGCGGTAGGCGATGACTTCGTTGACGTTCATGTTGCTTTGCGTGCCCGAACCGGTTTGCCAAATCACGAGCGGAAACTCCCCGTCGAGCTGACCCGTTAGGATTTCGTCGCAGACCGTGCCAATCAGCGCAGCCTTTTCGGCAGACAGCACGCCCAGATCGCGGTTGGTGAGCGCCGCCGCCTTTTTCAAGTAGGCGAAGGCTCGAATGATCTCGTGAGGCATGCTGCCTTCAGGGCCAATTTTGAAGTTGGTGCGCGAGCGCTCCGTTTGGGCGCCCCAGTAGGCTGATGCGGGCACGTGGACTTCGCCCATCGTGTCGCGTTCAATGCGGGTTTGTGTGCTCATGGCACAAAATTACGCCCGACTTGAGGCGCATAGATTTCCGTGCCGTTGCCTATCTTTGCCCCAGTACGAATTATTTGCACCCTTCAACGAAGCGCACCATGAAATTTCTCGGATTCCTCCTCGCCATTATGATCATCCTCACGGGATTCAGTATGCTGGTGTTTCTTGCCCTGTTCGTGGGCTATTGGCTTACCCTACTGGGTCTGGAGCGCGTAATGCCTGAGCGAATCTACAAGTGGCTCGAGGGCGCCAAGCGCTAGACGATCACCCACCACCTACAAAAAAGGCGCCCCGGGGCGCCTTTTTTTGTCCTAAATCCAAGCGATTGCTTACACGTAGTCTTCGCCGCGGCGCATTTTCACGTCGTTGACAAACTGCTTGATTTCTTGCTCCTTGCTTCGCGGGCACACAAGCAACCGGTTTTCGCTGACAATCACGATGTAGTCGTGGAGTCCGTCGACCACCGCCACCATGTCATCGGGAATCAGGTAGGTGTTTCCGCTTGCATCGTACGACAGCACCTGTGGGCCGATTCCGGTGTTTCCGTGGGCGTCTGCGGAACGCTGTTCGTGCACGGCGCCCCAGCTTCCGAGGTCAGACCAACCGAATTCCGCAGGCATTACCAGGACTTGCTTGGCCTTCTCTAAAATGCCGTAGTCAATTGATTCGTTCGGGCATTCGCCGTACATCGAGCCGATAAATTGGGCTTCGCTTGGCGTCCCGTAGTGCGACCATCCCGCGTTGAAGCTCGCATACATTTCAGGCATGTGCTTTTCGAACGCGCTGAGGATCGCATTGGCGTTCCACACAAAAATGCCCGCGTTCCACAAAAATTCGCCGGTGGCTATAAACTGCTCGGCCATTTCGCGGTTGGGCTTTTCGGTAAACGTTTTAACCGGGTGCACGTCGCTGGCGTACTCCGAGGTTTCGGGGCGGAACTGGATGTAGCCGTACCCCGTTTCGGGCCGGGTAGGGTTCATGCCCAGCGTCATCAGCACGTTGTGGGCCGACGTGGTTTCGAGTGCGGAGCGCAGCCGCGCCGTGAATTCCGCCTCGTGGGTGACCAAATGGTCGGCGGGCGTCACTACAAAATTGGCCAGCGGATCTCTCTTTTTCAGCACAAATCCCGCATAGGCTACGCACGGAGCCGTGTTGCGCCGCGCCGGCTCGGCAAGAATTCGCGGCCGATCGAGTTCGGGTAGCTGTTCCAAGCAGGCCTCGGCATAGTCCGCGTGCGTTACCACATAAATGTGGTCCGCAGGAACTACCGTTTTCATACGCCGAAACGTTTGCTGAAGAAGCGTTTCGCCGGTTCCTAAAATGTCCAGAAACTGCTTGGGTTTGCGCGAAGTTGAGGTTGGCCAAAAGCGCGAACCGACTCCACCCGCCATGATTACGGCATAGTTGTGTTCCATAGCCCGAGGGGTTAGGGCGCAAAGGTAGGGAAGTCCTCAAGGTCGTACCTTTGCCGCCTTGGCTGTTTTCGGTCATTTACGCAGCATTCGATGAAAAACATTGTACTTTTTGGTCCTCCGGGAGCGGGCAAAGGCACGCAAAGCGCGCTGCTCGTCGACGAATTTGCCTTGGTTCACCTGTCAACCGGCGACATTTTTCGCCGCAACATCCGTGAGGCCACGGAGTTAGGCCGCTGGGCCAAGTCCTTCATGGACCAAGGACAGCTGGTGCCCGACGACGTTACGATTGCCATGCTGCAGGACGAGTGGTCCAAGCATCCAGGGGCGGCGGGCTTCATCTTTGACGGCTTTCCGCGCACCTCGGCCCAGGCGGCGGCCCTCGACGAAATGCTGCAGAACGCGGATTCGAGCGTTACCGCGATGATCGGCCTCGAGGTCGACGACGAAGAACTGGTCAAGCGCCTCTTGGAGCGGGGTGCAACTTCGGGCCGCGCCGACGACGCCAACGAAGAAGTCATTCGCCAGCGCCTCGACGTCTACAACCGCGAGACCGCGCCGGTTCAGTCCTACTATGAGGCTCAAGGCAAGTACCGGGCGCTCAACGGCGTGGGAAGCATTGAGTCCATTACGGCCCAGCTTCGCAGCCTGATTCAATCTCTTTAAAACCCGACGCTGTGGCCGATTCTAACTTCATTGACTACGTCAAGGTCTTCCTGCAGTCGGGCCACGGCGGCGGCGGGAGCCGGCACTTCTTTCGCGCCAAGGGCCTTCCCAAAGGCGGACCCGACGGCGGTGACGGCGGTCGCGGCGGCCACATTATTCTCGAGGCCAATCCGCAAATGTGGACGCTGATCCACCTCAAGTACCGCAAGCACATCAAGGCCGATCCGGGCGAAAACGGCAACCGCAACCTGCGCATTGGCGCCAGCGGCGAAGACATCGTGCTTCAGGTTCCGCTCGGAACCGTCGTCAAAGACGCCGAAACCGGCGAGCTCCTGTGCGAACTCACTCAGCCCGGCGAGCGCAAGGTCTTTTTGCCGGGGGGGCGCGGCGGACGCGGCAATGCCTTTTTCAAAAATTCGGTAAACCAAGCCCCCGAATTCGCGCAACCCGGCGAGGAGGGACGCGAAGGCTGGTTCCTGCTCGAGCTCAAGGTACTGGCTGATGTGGGCCTCGTGGGCTTTCCCAACGCGGGCAAATCCACGCTGCTCAGCGCCGTGAGTGCGGCCAAGCCCGAAATCGCAGACTACCCCTTTACCACCCTGGTGCCCAACCTGGGTGTGGTGGCCCACCGCGACTACACCTCGTTCGTCATGGCCGACATTCCGGGCCTAATCGAAGGGGCTGCCGAAGGCCGCGGACTCGGACACCGCTTTCTCAAGCACATCGAGCGCAACGCCCTGCTGCTCTTTTTGGTTCCGTGCGACGCCCCCGACGTCGTGGAACAGTACCACGTGCTGCTGGGCGAGTTGGAGCGCTTCAACCCCGAACTGCTGACCAAGCGCCGGGTGCTGGCAATCTCCAAAACCGACATGCTCGACGAGGAGCTGCTCGGCCAGTTGCTTGCCGACGTGCAGCCCAAATTGCCCAAAGACCTGCCCTTGACCACGTTCAGCAGCGTCACCGGGCAAGGACTTGACCGCCTCAAGGATATGCTATGGGACTCCTTGAATCGCTCGATCGACTAGACCGCGCTGGATTTTTGGCCTTTGCCGGCCAAGGAGGTCCTGAGGCAGACGCCCTTTTCACGCTGACGTCAAGTGGCTGGCTAGCTGCATTGGTGTGGCTCGGCCTCGCCCTAATTCAGCGCCGTCCGGGAGCGTTAATTCCGTGGATCTGGTTGGTCGTAACCATGCTCGCAGCTTTTGGCGCCGCCGACGTGGTCGCAAGCGGCCTGAAAGATGCCCTGGGTAGGCCCCGGCCGTGCTGGTCCCTTGAGGGTCAGTTTCGCCCAGTCGCCGCGTGCAAGGGCGCCTTTGGCCTTGTTTCGGGCCACGCCGCGACTACGTGGGCCATTTTTACCATTTATATACGCAGTCGTCCCCCTCGTTGGGCGGTTGCCTTGGCCTTGATGTGGGCCCTTGCCGTGTCGGTTTCGCGGGTTTACCTCGGCGTGCATTACCCGGGTGACGTGCTCGCGGGCGCCGCGGTGGGCGCGAGCATTTCGTTGCTGATCGTGCGAATTCGTCCGCTAACTTCACACCGATGAACCTACTCGCCGTAGCCCTGGGCGGAGCCTTTGGCAGCCTCCTTCGGTGGTCCCTTTCGCTGATGTTGCGGCGTGCGGACGCTCCCTTGCTGACCGCCTCGGCGGCGACCTTGCTGGCCAACGTGGCCGCGGCAGCGCTCATCGGGGTGCTTATGGCGCGTCCGATCCCAGACAGCCGACTGCAGTTGGCGCTGGTGACCGGCGTTTGCGGCGGATTCAGCACCATGAGCACCTTCAGCTGGGAAGCACTTCAGTGGGTTAAAACGGGCTCGTGGCTAGTGGCCCTTGGGTACGTGACGGCAAGTTTGGCCCTGAGCTTGGGGGCGGCGGCAGCAGCGTACGCCTTAGCGCACAAGTAGCACAACTCCTTGCTGCTCGACCGGCGAATCGCCGTAGTCCAGGGTGAACAGCGACCAGAGGTAGGCTCCTTGCGGGCAGTCCGAACCGGTATTTCCCACGCGGCCGTTCCATTCCTCCTGCGGGTCCGCGCTCTGAAACACCACGTTGCCCCAGCGGTCCAATATGCGCAGTCGGTAGGCTTTAATTCCCGTGGCTACGGGTCGAAAGCCTTCGTTTCCCCCATCGCCGTTGGGGGTGAATGCGGTCGGCGACCAGACGTTGTAAATCGGGTCTACGCGCACCGAATCGGTCAGCGTGTCCCAGCAACCGTACTGGTTTAGAGCGAGCATTTTGACCGAATACCAGCCCGTATCGCGGTAGGTGTGGACCACAAACGCTTGCTGGGCATACGTCGTACTGTCGCCCAGGTCGAACCAAAACTGCTCGTTGGCATCAACCGAATCCGCCCGAAGCTGTACCAGCGGTTGGTAAATAGTCACGCGTTTGGGAGCAATTCGCATGGCCACTTTGGGGCGCGGATTCACCCGAATCGCTCCCGGGAACACTTTTTCAACCGTGTCGCGGCAGCCCGTCTGCGTCCACATGCGTACCCGCACGTCGTAAAGACCGGGTACCCGGTATACGTGCGTAGGTTGCTCGAGCGTGTCGGAGAACCCGTCGCCAAAGTCCCACGCGAAGTAGCGCGTCCGCCGCGAAAAAGCGCCGGCATCAAACGTAACCGTGTAGGGCTCGCAGCCGACCCAGGGGCCAATAAGGCTGTCCAGTCGTGGCCGCGGGTCCACCACGACCGAGTCCACATACGTTTCGTCGCAAGACTTCGAGCGAATGCGCAGGGTCACCGTGTAGGTACCGGGCTGCGCAAACTGAATCAGGGGCGGATTCAGCCCCGAAAAGCTCGCGATGTTGGCGTCGCCTGCGGCCCCAAAGGTCCAGTCAAACTGGGCTCCGTCGTACCAAGTGCCCTGCGCCACAAAGGTGATGGGCTGCTGGTCGAAGCAGGGTCCGCCGTTGTGCGTAAAGCGCGGATTTATTGGCGGGTAAATGTGAAACTGAACTCGGTCGGTGTCGGCACAAGGCCATCCTGGATTCGCTACCAAGGTTACCCAAAACACGCCGGTATCGCCAAAGGTCCAGGTCGGAAAAGCCGTGCGCGACGTGTCGTCTGCGCGCCCCGGGTCGCCAAAGTCCCAAAAAAAGCTGGTTGCATTGATGCTTTGGTGCTTGAACGGAACCGTTGTGCCAATGCACAGCTGCGTGGGATCGTCGACCTCTGACACAATCTTGGCCACAATGTTGGCCTGGCACGACGTCACGTTAAACTGGTAGTCGCGCCGAATGCTGTTCAGCAGCACACCATTCCGCCATTCTTCGACGCAAATCGCCACCACAAACTGTCCGGTCACCGTGAGCTTTCCGCTCAGCACACCGGTGGCGCCGTTGATGCTCAGCGACGGACTGCCCGGAATCGGATTGCTCGGAGTCGAAGGGTTTAAAAAACTAATGGGGGCGTAGGGCGGAGGCGCCGGCGGATTGGGCGACGGCGAATTAAATCCCGACCCGTTGTCTTTGCCCCCGCCGTGCAGTGGGTTGCACAGGGTGTAGTGCAGCGAATCGCCGTCGGGGTCGGTCGCCGACGTCGGAATGTTGAGGTTTTCTTGGTTGCACAGCACGATGGGCGGCAAATTGTTCCACTGCGGACTGCTGTTGCAGGCGTCGTTCGCGGGGATGCGCGTGGTCAAGGTTGAGCCCCAATCGTCGGGCGTCGGCAGGTTGCTGATGGTCGCGTTGCGGCAGCAGCGTTGGTAGGTGATCACGTAACCGTTGGCCCGTGGCGGAAGCGTGATCGTCGTGGTGTACACCGCATACTCGGTGCAAATGTTGGGCGGAGCCTGCAGGCAGGGGTTTCCCGTGTTCGCTGGAACCGGAATCGTCGCTCCCTTAGTGACGCTTAGGTTGTGCAGCAACGTGGGCTGAATTCCGTCGTAAATGCCGATCGAAGACTGCGGATCCAATTGAGCACCGGTCGAATTGCAGTCCCGGTACACCACCAACTTGATCTGGTAGAGGTTGTTGCCGAGGCAGACGTACGTGAGCTCTCCGCCCACCAGATGGGCAGCGCGGCTGCTCAAGCTCGACAGGAGCAGCGCAATCAGGGCAAGGGCGGAACGCAGTCGGACCATTTCATGCACAGGTATCCGTGCTCCGCAAAGTACGCGAATGCACTCGGGTCTTCGGCCACGGCCAGCACAAAGTCGCCGCCCCATGCGCCAAGGCTCTTGAGCGTTGCGCGAACGCCCGTAAAGCGCTCTTGAATCCGGGGGAGGCCGGTCCACGCGGCGGTGCGCGCCTCTGCTTCTTCGATGAGCTGCATCCACTCCGTCACGTTTTGGGCCTTGGCCATGGCGCGCGACAGGTCGCTGATCGCGTCCAACTCTGCCTGAAGCGGTTCCCTGCGGCCGCGCTGCACTTCTTTTTGGCTGTCTTGCTTTTGCCCGAGGTAGACCAGGGCAAAATGCTCGGTGGGCCAGTGGGCGGCCGCGGCGGCGGACCATTCCCCTTTGGACGGTCCTATTTTGCGGTAGGTCAGGGCTGAGGTGGCGCGCGCACAAGCTACATCAAACCCCGACCCGCGCGAGGTGGCAAAATGCAGGTCGAGTGCCGGGACTCCCGTCCACTGCGCCACCAAATCGGTCAGCGACGAGCTCGACCCCCAGCCCCAGCTGCGGTCGAATTCAAGTTCGGTTCGCACGAGTCCCGTGTCAGGCACTTGGCCCCCTAAAGAGCGTGCGGCCTGCAGGAGCGATTCCACGTGCGGGTCAGAGAAGGCTGATGCGTCCAGCCAGGCCTGTCCGTGGCGGTCCTCTGCGGTCCAATGTAGGGGCTGGTCGGTGGCTCGGTAGGTCAGCCGCTGGCCTAGCCGTGTAGGTACGGCGAGGGCCGACGCGCCGTGGAGCACCCAGTATTCGCCGCACAGCAGCAGCTTACCGGAACTCCAAAAGGTATTCATGAGCGCACCCCTTCGGCGGCGGGAACGGGAATGCCCCGAAGGGCACAAAAAGCGTGGACCACGTCGGCGTGGTGCGGTACTTTATCGGCAAAGAAGCTCGTCAAGTGGGCTTTTTCGGCGTCGGTAGCCTCCAGCTGGTTCAAAATATTCAGCAGGTGCATCTTCATGTGGCCTTTTTGAATGCCCGTCGTGGTCAGGGCGCGAAGGGCGGCAAAATTCTGCGCGAGTCCCGATGCGGCCACAATGCCCATCAATTCGTGGGCTCCCGGATTTCCCAGCATTTCGAGGGCCAGTTGAACCATCGGATGGAGCTTGGTAAGTCCGCCCACGGTGCCGAGCGAAAGCGGAATCTCGATCCAAAACCGAAATTCACCGTCTTCTACCGAGCAGTGCGTCAGCGACCGGTACTGTCCGTCGCGCGAAGCATAGGTGTGGCAGGCGGCCTCTACGGCCCTAAAGTCGTTGCCCGTGGCGAGAACTACCGCGTCGATGCCGTTCATGATGCCTTTGTTGTGTGTGGTGGCGCGGTAGGGTTCGACCTCTGCGATGCGCACCGCGCGCTGAAACTTGCGGGCAAACTCCTGCACGTCCAGACCCGATCCGTCGTCTAAATCGCTTAACGCGCAGCGTACCTCGGACCGTACAAGGCACTCGGGGGTGTAGTTACTCAAAATGCACATGACTACTTCGAGGTCGCCGCTGGCCGTTCCGGCGTCGGTCGCCGCCTCAAGCCGCAGCACCTTGGCCATCTCCTCCAGGCAGGAATTGATGAAGTTCGCCCCCATCGAGTCCCGGGTTTCAAAGCGAACCTCGAGCTGAAAGTAATCGTCCATGGCCTCACGGCGGTCCTTTACGTCGATGCTCAGGATTCCGCCTCCGCGAGCGCGCATGTTGGCCGTGATCGAATCGGTGGCGGCCAAAAGTTCAGGCTGAATCCGCGCAATCAAGCGATTCAGGGCCCCGGCATCCCCCGTAAACGTGAAGTGGATGTGCCCAATTTTGGTCGACGAAATCACCGTCGAATGAAAGCCTCCGCGGTCCATCCAAAACTGCGCAGACTTGGCCGCAGCCGCCACCACCGAACTTTCTTCAATGGCCATCGGCACCGTGTACACCTGATTGTTAATAACAAAATTGGGCGCTACACCTAGGGGTAAAAAGTAGTTAGCTACCGTGTTCTCGATGAACTCGTCGTGCCGCTTTTGCACGGCCTCGTCAGCGTGGTTGTACGAAGCCATAAGTTCCTGACCACGGGCCGGATCGCTCAAGTGCTGTTCGGTGAGCCACGTGATTTTGGCGGCTTTGCTCAACTTAGAAAAACCGCGAATTTGGAGGTTGCTGCGCTTCATGTTTAAGGTTTAGTACAAAAGTAACCGCTTATTGCCCCAGAGGTTCAACAAAGCGCCACATTACTGCCCCTGCAACGTAGGCAAGGGCATCAAGGGGGTCCGCGGTAAAGCGCGGATCAACCCGCGGAATCCACAGCTCAAAAGCCACAGCTAGTAGCAGGGTGAAGGCGCCAACAAGGGACCACGGTAAAACGTAATCGGGACGAACGCGGCGCGCCAACCAGCTCGGTACGCCCAACGCGACCGGAACCGTGCACCACGGATCCAAAAACGAATCAGCCCAGTCGATGGAAGTGCCAAGCGCAATACCGATCTGGTGGAGCCCAAACGCCAGCACGGCCGCAGCCGCCACAGGGTTCACACGGCAACCCAGTAGGCCATCCAGGCAATGGCTCCGCCCACGGCGAGCACCGCCCAGTGCATGGCCTTGCCGGCGTTGATCAGACTTCGCTTCCAGTGGGGAATCTGGGGGTCGTTGTTCCATTCCATAGTGGGCATTTCAAACGCTTTGTGCCGGTTCGGATTTTCGTGGTTGGCAAAGGTGCTGTGGACCTGGCGCTCGGCTGCGCAGGACGGGCAGCGGTCGGGATCCTCGCCCCACTCGCCGCATTGGGTGCATTTTAGCTGGGTAGCCATGCGGCAAAGGTACTCATGCTCATGGGCACGTCGCAGGCCTATGTGCTCCGCACAAAAAAAGCCCCACAGGGAACTGAGGGGCTTTGCGATTTTGGTGGTTCGGGGCGGAATCGAACCGTCGACACATGGATTTTCAGTCCATTGCTCTACCAACTGAGCTACCGAACCAAAATCGGGAGTGCAAATTTAAGCAAAAAACCTGAACTAACTTTGATTTCTTCAAATGATTGCTGTAGACGCCGGAAACACGACCATCAAAGTCCTGGAATTCAATCCATCGGGCGAGGTCGTATCCCTAAAAAAATGGCCGGCCGCACAGTGGCGCGACTGCGCCGTCGCCCTCGAAAGCTGCGGCGTTCCCGTCTGGATCGCCGACACGGCCAACCGCCCGTGGCCTCTGGGCACCTGCGTTACCGCACACCACCCGTGGTCCTTCGGCATTGAGTACGCCGCGCAGTTGGGCAGCGACCGCCTCGCCGCTATGGAGGGGGCCTTGCTTCGAAACCCGGGCCGCTCCATTCTAATGATTTCCTGCGGAACCTGCCTCACGTTCACCTACCTCCACCAAGGAACGCGGCTGCAGGGCGGATCCATCGCGCCGGGATGGGCCAGCCGCCTTCGTGCCCTCGCCGAGCACACCGGAAGCCTTCCGCTTCTCAACCCCCTCCCCAATGAGGAACTTGAGTTGGCCTTGAGCACCGACCCGCGAACCGCCACAACCGAGGCAAGCATGCACCGCGGGGTAATTCAAGGAATCCTCGATCAGGCCCTGGCCGAAGTGGCACGGTTTCGGCAACTGGACCCCGACCTCGTCCTCATCCTTCACGGCGGTGACGCTCGGGCGTTGGCGGGTCGCATTAAAAACGGCATCTTTGCCGACGAAAATTGGATCGCCCTCGGACTGTGGTCGATCGCCCAACGCACATGATCCGCAAAACCCTCCTTCAACTCTTCGCGACGGCCAGCCTGGTTCCGGCACTTGCCCAGCAGCAATCGGTCAGCCCCTATTCCCTCTTCGGTGCGGGTTGGTCCCAACCGCAGGCCAACGCCTACCAGCAGTTTTTGGGCGGAGCGAGCGCGGCCGACCGCAACCCGTGGTACCTCAACCCCGACCAACCCGCTGCGCTGTCGGCCATTAAGTACACCACCTTGGACTTTGGCGGACAACTCACCGGAGTCGTTCAGTCCAGCGACACCAACCAGCAATTCAACCGTACGGGTGGCTTCAACCACTTCGGAATCGCTGTACCGTTGACTAAGGGCATGGGTATCTCGGCATCGTTGCGCCCCTACACCGCTGTAGGGTACGACGTCCAGCAAACCGGTACCGATTCCGCATTCGGCGACTGGATTCAGCGTCATCAGGGCCGCGGCGGACTCAATTCCACGTCGCTCACCTGGGCCTGGTCGCCGATTAAGTACCTGTCGGTGGGGGCCACCGCCCGCTACCTGTTTGGTTCGGCGGACCGAAGCACCAAAGTGTACTTCACCGATGGGCGATTTGACTACGCCGGCCAAGTTGAGCGCGTTCTCGTCAGCGACTGGCGCTGGAATGCCGGAGCGCAACTCATTCTTCCGTTTGGGCTCAACGAACTTGTTGCTGGAGCGCAGTATGAACCCAAAGCCAGCCTTTCCGCCGTGCAAAACGCCAACTGGTACAGCTTCAAGACCAACAGCGATGGAGCTGAAATTCCGCTCGACACCATATCGGCAGTCAACGGAGCCGTAGGAACCGTAGGATTCGGCAGCCGCCAAGCGTTGGGGCTTCGCTGGGCGACAAACCGCAAGAACACGCTTTTGCCAGCATGGACCCTCAGTGGGCACTACGAGCGCACGAACGTAGGCGATCAGCGCGATTTTAACGCGGCAACTTCAGGCAACTACCAAGGCTACGCTCAAGCATGGATTGTTCAAGCGAGTGTGGTTCCTACCTTGATTTCCACCAAGAAGAAGCGCTCGTCGTACTTGAGTCAAGTTCAGTACGTCGGCTCGTTCCGACGCGACCATTATGGCTTGTATGTGGGCGGAGCGCCCGGCGGTACCGCCGTACGCGGCTGGAGCGGAAACCTCGGCATGGCCATGCCCGTAGGCGGACGCAGTTTTATACCCGGCGACGTGAAAGTCGCCACGGTGCACCTTGGCCTCAATTTTGGAAGCATTGGAACAGTTAACCATGGTTTAGTACGAGAACAATATCTTCGCGCCGCCGTTGGTTTAACGTTGAACGATCAGTGGTTTATGAAAGCAAAATTCCGATAAGTATGAAACGAGTTCTTGGATTCCTCCTGCTAGTAACCGCCCTTGGTAGCCAACCCCTATTTGGGCAAAAAGCCGTTTGGGGCAAAAACGCCACCGACTCAACGGTGTGCTTCGAGAAGTTCAATACGTTCGGAGCACTCTACAACAGCAAGTCCTACATCGAGGCCTACGAGCCGTGGAAGGCGGTTTATGAAACCTGCCCCCAAGCTACTGAGGTTATTTACAAGTTTGCTCCCAAGATCCTGGAAGCAAAAATCAAGGAAGCTACCGACCCCAAGGTCAAGCAAGACTTTATTCGTCTGCTGCTGTCGACCTACGATCGCCGCAACGAGTTGTACCCGGGTAAAGAAGCCGAAATCCTCGCCCAGAAAGCCGATGATTTTTGGACGTACTACCCCGACAGTGCGGCTAAGGCCTACACCATGTACAAAAAAGTATTTGACCTGGACCCCAAGGCATTGCAGCCGGCGTACCTAAATAACTACTTCAATGTGGTCATCAAGCTTTACAAAGAAGAAAAGCTCAATTCGTTTGGCCTGGTTGAAGGCTTCAACGATGTGGCAGAAGCAATCGAACTGCAGTCGAACGACCGCAACACCTTGATTGCGCAGCTGACCGAAAAAGACACGTTGGGCACCATTTCAGACCGCGAGAAGCGCAACCTCGACGCCAACCGCAAGCTGCTGGCGCAGTCCGAGAAGCTGCTGGGCAACATCGAGAAGGGCATTGCTCCGCTGCTGACCTGCGAACGTTTGACGTTGATCTACAACGACTCGACCTATGCACTGCACACCACCGACAAGTCGTGGTTGGCCCGCGCCATCACGATGCTGTCGAAGGAACGCACGGCGGCCGACGGAACGACCTCAAACTGCACCGACAACCCGATGTACTTCAAAGCGGCTTCGTCGCTGTACAAGCTTGAGCCCAGTGCCAAAGCGGCTCGTTCGATGGGCCTTTTGAGCGTGAAAAACGGCATGTTTGCCGAGGCAAAAAAGTACTTTGACGATGCCATTCGTCAGGAAGTGGATCCCAAGAAGCGTTCTGCCGACTGGTTAAAGCTCGCCGTAATTGCCGAAAAGCAAGGACAGCTTGCCGAAGCCAAGCGCGCCTGCCTCGAGTCTGCCCGCGCCAACCCGGAGTCGGGCGAAGCCTACCTCTTTCTGGCTTCGGTCTATGCCAAGGCCGCCGGAACCTGCGGCAGCAATGCTTTCGAAAAGAATGCCGTGTACTGGGCGGCCATCAACATGGCCAACCGCGCTGCTTCGGTACAGCCTGACCTAGCGGCTCGCGCTGAATCGCTGGCGTCGGCCTTCCGCAAGAACGTGCCCGATAAGTCGATCGCCTTCCAGTTTAACTACAAGGAGGGAGATACCTACACGATCGGATGTTGGATCAACGAGCGCGTCGTTGTTCGCTTCTAAGCACGCACTCCTCTTCGTACTGGGCGTCGTTGTGGCTTCGTGCCGCAACGACGCCCAAGACGTTAAAAAGATCCGCAGTGCAGCTCCGGGTCCGAGCTCCATTCAGTACGGCATCACCGTCGTGTATTCCGATACCTCGACCGTTCAGTGGCGCCTCAAGGCCCGTGAACTGGAAGAAGTGCGCAGCGGGGGGCAGGCTGAGCGCGAGGTATTCCGCGGCAACGTCTCGGCCGTTCAGCTGCACAACGGCAAGCCCACGGGGCGGTCGCTTACTGCCGAACAAATCGTGCGCGACGTGCGCAAGCAAGTCTGGTTTTTGTCGGGCGGAGTCACCGTGCGCCAAGGCACCCGAAAATCCCTTCAAACCGAATCCCTCGAGTGGGACCGCAAAACGGGAAAAATCCTTGGTAGCAAGTGGGTCGAAATCAACGACGAAGGCCAAACCCTAAGCGGTACCGGCTTCGAAGCCATGGAAGATCTCTCGGTCTACACCATCTTTGAGGTGTCGGGCCAATTTGACGAACAAACACCCCAAGAACCATGAACAGCCCTATGCGTTGGCGCGTACTCGAATGGATTTACTACGTTACCGCCATCTTGTCGGCCGAAGCCGCCTGGTCCTTTTATGAAACAGAACCTAAGCGCGCCCTGCTCTTTGCGGGATTCACCGTGGGCTCGATAGCGATGGCACTTTGGCGCCGTTCTCAGCGGCTTAAATCCAACAAATCTTCATGATCGAGGCGCTGATCTTGCTGCTGGTGTCGCTTGCGGCTTCCGCTTTTTTTTCGGGAACCGAAATCGCGTTCTTGACGGCCAATCGGTTGCAGCTTGAAATTGACCTCAAGCGCAAGGCGGTACCGTTTTGGGTCGCCCACTGGATCAGCAACCCCCAACAGTTCTTGGTCACGCTGCTTATTGGCAACACCCTTGCGCTCGTCGTGGTCGGTGCGCAATTTGCCGTACTCATGCATCCCGTGCTTGAGCCACTCCTGAGTTTGCCGCTCGTGCTGCTCCTCGAAACCTTGATTTCGACCATTGTGGTCCTTTTTCTGGCGGAGTACATCCCCAAAGCGCTCTTTCGCGAACAAGCCAACCGCGCCCTAGTGTGGGGAGCGGTTCCGGCCGCATTCTTTTATGTGCTGTTTTGGCCCATCTCCATTTCGTTGACCAAGTTTAACGATTGGCTTTTTAAGCGCATGGGTTCGGAATTTCACGGCACCACCCACGCACGCGTTTTTGGGCTCGCGGACCTGAACAGCCTCGTCGACGAAGCCAGCCAAAAAGAAGAACAAGACCCTGAGGTGGAACTGTTTCGCAACGCCCTCGACTTTGCCGAAGTAAAGGTGCGCGCCTGCATGGTTCCGCGCCCCGAACTCGTGGCAGTACCCGTGACCATCAACCTCGACGACCTCAAGTCCACGTTCGTCGAAACGGGCTTTAGCCGCCTATTAGTGTACCGCGAGGAGCTCGACGACACCTTCGCCTACGTGCACCAGTTCGAGTTATTTAAAAAGCCCAAGTCCTTGAAGTCGGTGCTGACGCCGCTCTCGTTTGTGCCCGAAGCCATGAATGCCCAAGAGGTATTTCAGCAACTCATTCGCGAAAAGCGAAGCATGGCCCTCGTAGTGGACGACCTAGGCGACCTGGTTGGTATGGTAACCCTCGAAGACATCATCGAAGAACTCTTCGGGGAAATTGACGACGAACACGATCAGGATTCGTTGGTCGAGCAGGCGCTCGAGGATGGAACCTTTCGGTTGGATGGGCGTTTGGAAGTCAACTACCTCAACGATCAGTACGGTTTGGGCCTTCCTGAGTCGGACCGCTTCACCACCTTGGGCGGACTCGTCACGGACTTAGCCGGCAAGCTCCCGGAACCCGGTGATACGGTCGTTGTCGGTGCTTGGCGTTTGGAGGTCGAGGGCATGGAAGTTCAGCGCGTGAAGCAAGTCCTAGTGCGTCGCGACGCGTGATTTAGCCGTTGTAGTGCCGCCAGGTCGTTGTATATTCGCGACCTTATTTACACCTAGTTATGGGACTTTTTGAAGCTATCCGCAGCCGTTCGGCGCTCGTTGTTGGAGTTATTGGAATTTCGTTGGTTGCCTTTGTGTTAACCGACTTTTTAACCTCAGGAAACATGCTGTTTCAGGGCGACCGCGACGTGGTGGGCCGCATTCAGGGGGAAAAGATTTCGTACTTGGACTTCAACAAAGAAGTTGAGGAACTCAGCCAAAATCCGCAGTACGGCCAAGCCACACCGCTCCAAATCAGCGAATTGGTATGGAACAACTTGCTCAACGAAAAGCTGTTGGTCAACCCCATGAGCGACCTGGGCTTCACGGTGACGACAGAAGAGCTGACCAAGGTCATTGAAATGACACCTTCGGTGCAGCAAATGCCCGGTCTTCAAGATCCCAATACGGGCCAGTTCCGCCCCGACCTGCTGCGCAGTGCACTCCAAAACTTGCGCGACCAGCGCGAGAGTTCGCCTGAAGCGGCCGCCCAATGGGCCAGCTGGGTTGCCTACGAGCAAGACGTGAAGAACCAAGCGCTGAGCAGCAAGATTTATGACGCCGTGGCTGCGGGAATGCGCATGCCGCAGAGCCTGCAAATGGCGCAGAACGCCCGAAACAACCGCCAACTCCAACTCAAAGTGGCCGCCATGACGGTTGCTGAAGTGAAGGATGGCGACGTGACCCCAACCGAAGACGACTTTCAAGCCATTTACGACGAGTACAAGCCCAACTTCAAGGTGGTTGCCCCCCTTCGCGATGCGATGGTGGCCGACTTTCCCTTAGTGCCTTCGGAGCAAGATCTGGCGGTAGCCCAAGCGGAACTGGCGAAGATCGCAGCTGATTTCGCGGCATCTGTTGACGACAGCGCATTTGCGGCGGCCAACACCGACGTTTTTGTGCCCATTGCCCTCCGCCCCGAGGCGAGCATCAATCCCACGGTGCTTCCGTTTGTTCAGGGTAAGGGTACTGGGTTTGTGTCAGAGCCCATCAAAGACGGCGACGTCTACCGCATTGTTAAAGTGATGGGCCGTGCATCGTTGCCCGATTCGGCCCGCGCCAAGCACATCCTTGTTGCCTTTGCTGGAGCAGAGCGCTCGCAAGCCACCCGCTCTTACCAAGAGGCGAAGGCCTTGGCCGACAGCTTGCTCAAGCAGCTAAAGTCGGGCGCGTCGTTCAGCGAGTTGAGCAAGCAGTACAGCAGCGACGTAGTTGCCGCGTCCAAAGATGGCGATTTGGGTTGGTTCCAGCCGGGTCAAATGACGCCCGCGTTTGAGTCATTTTGCTTTGAGAAGTCTACCGGAAGCCTTGACCTCGTTGAAACGGAGTTTGGGTTTCACTTGGTTCAAGTTACCGGCCAAAAAGGAGCCCGTGCTGCCCTGCGCCTCGCCGAGGTGGTGCGCCGCGTAACCGTGAGCCCGGAGTCGGAGCAAAAAGTCTACGCCAAGGCTGGCGAGTTAGCGAAGCTGCTGCAGGAAGGTATGAACGCCGAAGAGGCCGCCAAAAAGGTGGGTGCGCAGCTGATTCCGGCGCGCAACGTGCGGGCCACCGACGCTTCAGTGATGGGAATGGCCGACAACCGCGAAGTGGTTCGTTGGATCTTTAACGAGGAGCGTGAGGTTGGTGACGTGAGCGTGATCAACAACAACTACAAGTCCTACGCCGTGGTGCAGCTTTCTGCCGTGTACGAAGAAGGCTATAAGCCGCTCGAGTCCGTTAAAGAAGATTTGAAACCGCTTGCGATCAACCGCGCTAAGGTTCGGGTGCTTGCGGAGCGCCTGGCCGCACAGAAGAACCCGCAATGGACCGACGCGAGCGTGACGCTGGCCGCTCCCTACTTACCGACGGGCCGCGAGCCCAAGGTGGTGGGATTGGCTGCAGGAGCCAAAGTTGGTGTTACTTCAGAGGTCATCGAGGGAAGCAACGGAGCATACCGCTTCAAGTTGGTGAATGCGTTTGATGCGCCTATGGCGCTGTCACCCGCCGACGTTGCGGCCGAGAACAACCGCCTGGCGGGCAGCGTGCAGCAAATGCTGCTTCAGTCGCTGCTTCAGTCAGCCAAGGTGGAAGATAACCGCGGAGCGTTCTACTAAGATCGCCCCAGCGGTGGCCCTCGTTCGGGAGAACGAGGGGAGGGGAGGCCAGCGCGGATGCGCTGGCCTTCGTTCGTTTACAAACTCTCCCAGCGGTAGGCGTCCCAGCGCAGGAACACGAAAACCATCAGGCTGAACGCCCACAGCGACGAACCGCCGTAGCTGAAAAAGGGCAGCGGAATTCCGATAACCGGCATCAGTCCGAGGGTCATTCCAACGTTAACCGCGAAGTGCACAAATAAGATGCTCGCAATGCTCAGCCCGTAGTACATGCCAAAACCGTGCTTCTGGCGCTGCGAAAGCAGCACCAGCCGAACAATGAGGCCGGCGAACGCCAAAAGCACGACCAAAGCGCCCAAAAACCCCCATTCTTCGCCAACGGTGCAGAAGATGTAGTCCGTCGTTTGCTCGGGAACAAACCGAAGCCGAGTTTGTGTGCCTTGCATGTAGCCTTTGCCAAAAAGTCCGCCGGAGCCGATGGCGATCAGCGACTGCGCCGTTTGGTAACCGGCGGCACTGGGGTCGTCCACTTGGCCCAAAAGCAACTTGATGCGAATCTGTTGGTGGGGCTTAAGCACGTTGTCAAACACTTGGTTCACAGCTCCGGCCCAAAGGATCGCCATCAGTCCGAGCCAAATGGCGGGATGCTTAACAAAGCGAATGAACGACATGCGGTGGCGGGCGCGGGACGCAAGAAGGCTCAGAAGGGAGACCGTACCAATGACAATGCGCACGGTTTCAGGGCTCCAAGCGAGGGCCAGGACCGACACCACCGCCACCCCGATACTGCCGAACAGGTAAAAAGAGGGGAGCCCAGCGAAGTAAAAAACGAGCAAAAACGACGAAAAAACCAAGGCGGACCCGGCGTCGGGTTGGAGCAAAATGAGGCCCATGGGCAACCCGACTACCAGGGCGGGAACAATTCGTCCGCGCCAGGTGCTTAGGTCGAACGACCCGCTTCCGAGCAGGCGTGCGACCACCAGTGCGGTACCGAGCTTGGCAAATTCCGAGGGCTGTAGGCCAAAGGATCCTAGGCTCAGCCATGACTTGTTGCCGCCGCGCTCCACCCCAACAGCGAGTACCGCCAAGAGAAGTGCGATGCTAATCCCATAAACGACCCACGACAAGACTTCAAAAAGCCGGGCGTCTGCGAGGAGCACCATAAGTACCAAAAAGCTCGCGAGTCCAATAAAGCTGAGCTGCTTGCCGGCTTCGTGGTTCCAACTCCACTGAAAGCTGTCGGCAACGGGGGTTACGGTGGCTAAAATGTTCAGCCAGCCAAAAACCACGAGAAAAAGAACCAGGCTGACGCTGATCCAATCGAGTTTGCCCACCAAGGGCGCAGCGGTAGTGCGGTTCATCAGTAGGGCGGAAGCTGGGTTTGTACCGACGGAACGCGGTATTCGCCTGTGAGGGCTCCCTCGGTCATTCGGCGGTAAAGGTCCGGTCGAGAAATGGAATCGTGCAGGTAGGACTCCATCATCAAGCTCGCAATCGGCGCGGCCCAGCGCGAGCCCCAGTATCCGTTTTCAACGATGATGGCGATGGCAATCTGGGGCTTGTGAAGCGGCGCAAACGAGGTGAAGATCGAGTGGTCTTGGCCGTGCGGATTCTGCGCGGTACCGGTTTTTCCGGCCATGGGCAACCCCTCAAGCCGCGAAGCACTCGCGGTACCCGACTCAAATACGTCGTTCATTCCCTGAATGATGACCTCAAAATGCTGGGGATCAATCGTCGTTTTGTTCACGGTGGTGAACGCAGGGTCATCCAACGGAACCCCACCAATCGCACGGACCACGTGCGGACGGATCCACCAGCCCCGGTTGGCCACCGCGGCAACCATGTTGGCGAGCTGAATCGGCGTGACCACGAGTTCGCCCTGCCCGATGGCTAGGGAAATCACCGTCGGAGCCTTCCAGCGATCGCTTCGGTACACCTTGTTGAAGTAGGCGCCATCGGGTACAAATCCTTTGCGGCCCGTAGGCAAGTCCACCCCCAAAAAGTCGCCGAGTCCGAAACTCTTTACGTGGCGGTGCCAGGCATCGATTCCTTTGGTGGCGCTGGGGTACTTGTCCAGCACCTTTTTCAGCACTTGGCAGTGGTAGTTGTTGCAGCTTTTGCTGATCGACCCGCGCAGGTCCAGCGTGCCCGCTTTGCAGTGGCATCCTACGTGCAGCGAGCCGAAATGGTATCCGTCGATGCACGTGTACTGCGTTTCTTCGCTAACCACACCTTCCTGAAGTCCAATCAGCGCATTAAGGATTTTAAATGGCGACCCTGGCGGATATTCCGCCAAAATAGCTCGGTCGTACAGCGGCTTATTTAGTGAATCCCGATACAAAATGGTGTAGTTGCGCGAGCGGTACCGGCCCACCAAGGCGTTGGGGTCGTAGCTCGGCGACGAAACCAGGGCGAGAATTTCGCCCGTACTCGGTTCTATGGCCACGATGCTCCCGCGCTTGCCGCGCATCAGCTCTTCGCCGAGGGCTTGGAGCTTGGCGTCTAGGGTGAGCTGGAGTTCGGACCCCATCACCGGTTTCATGTCGTACTTTCCCTGCGCATAGGGTCCTACGTCGCGGTTGCGGTTGTCAACGATGATGTACCGCCGGCCGGCCTCGCCGCGCAGCACGTCTTCGTACGACGACTCTATTCCCGAAATTCCGAGGTAGTCGCCTAGGTCGTACTCGGGGTGGCTTTTTAAAATGTAATCGTTGACTTCACCGACGTAGCCCATGACGTTGCCTCCGTGGGGCTGGGGGTACTTTCGGAACGTCCGCTTGCGCATATTCACCCCTTCAAACATGTTGATTTGCTCCTGCAGGGCGGCGTAGTCCTTGATCATCAACCCCCGCAAAATCGCATAGGGTCGGTAGGGCGCCTGGATTTTGGCCTTTTTGAGCTGCTTGCGGATTTCTTCTATGGGTTCTTGGAGCACCTCAGCGAGCTTGACGGTGTCCAACCGCGTTAAGCGGCTCGAAATGACCTCGACGTCGTAGGCAATTTGGTTCGTCGCAAGTACGACGCCGTTGCGGTCGCGCATGATGCCGCGCGGAGCATAAATCTTCTCGATGCGCTGCGCGTTGTTGGCCGCATCAAGGGTGTAGCGCTCGTCGATAAGCTGAATGTTGATGAGCCGCAGCACGTACACCGCCAGTACGAGCACGACCCCGACGATTAAAATTCGGCTGCGAATCATCCGTTGGACGACTTAGGAATAAACCAGGCAATGGCCGTGGCGAGTGCGCCGCTAACGAAGAGGTTCAGTACGCTTCGCATCAGGACCAGCGACCAAATGTGGCCGTCGTGGCTGGCCCAAACAAACAGCCACACGTGGTGGAGTCCGAACGACAAAAAGATCAAGGTTAGCCACTTACCAGTTCCCAAATCTTGGGGTGCAAACGGCAGCTGCTCTTCGGCCGCCCGCGGCACCACCGCATTAAGCATCCACGGCCGCGCGTAGGCGAGCGCACTGGAGGCCATCAGGTGAAGTCCGCCACTGCCTTCGTGAAGGTCGATCGCCAGACCCAGCACCCCGCTGAGCAGAAGCAGACCGTAGCGGTTCATGTTGGCCGGAGCTAGCACGAGAATCAACGGGTAGAGGTAGGGGCTGAGGTAGCCGCCGACTTCGACGTAACTCAGGACAAATATCTGGAGCACGATGATCCAGAAAATAAACGTGATCCAGGGGCCAATGCGCGTCATGGGGCAATACTGTCTCGTTCCGCTTTGCGGATGTTGAAGGCGGCCATAATTCCCTGCTGACGGTTGAGGTCTGCGGCGAGGCGAACGAGGGCGGTCTGGGTGAATTGGGTCGAATCGACCTCCACGCGTTCAATCGTTCCAATAAGCCATCCCGCGGGGAACAGCTCCGATCGGGCGTCGGTAACGATGCGGTCCCCCTTTTTGAGCTGCGCCTCAAAAGCGACGTCGACGAGCTCGGCGTACCGCGTGTTTCCGCTGTGCCACTGAAGCGTTCCAAAATGGCCTGTTCGCTCCGCCGACGCCGAAATGCGCATCGACGGATGGCTCAAGGGTGTGACCCGGCTGTAGTGCGCTGAGGTTTCGTAGGCGATGCCAATAATTCCCTTCGTACCCAAAACGGCAAAGGGGGGCGTAAGCCCGGCATCAGCCCCAATACTGATCAATCCCCAAGGTTCGGCACTGTTGTGCGCGATGAACAGCAGGCGCCCTGGAACCATATCAAAACCAAACTCCTCGTAGGTCTGTACCGCAGTCTTGGTCGTGTCGGGTTCTTGGGCGCTCCGCGCTTTGGCCAATTCGGCGATGAGCACGTCGTTTTCGTGGCGCAAATTGAGGTAGGCTTCCCAGCTGTGAAGCCATCCGCGCCACTGCGCTTGGCGCTCCAAAACGTTGGCCCAAAAAAGGTTTTCGTGGGCAAGGGAGCGGGCATACGTCAAGCTCAACCCCAACGACTGGAGCAGCAGCAAGGACAGAACCATGCGGTACCGAATGAAAAACCGCAGAATGTTCTGCATCGCTTAGCGCATCAAAAGCGTGCGGTACTTCTCGAGGTTCTTGAGCGCGATTCCCGTTCCGCGAACGACGGCGCGAAGCGGATCTTCGGCGACGTACACCGGAAGGTCGGTGCGGGCCGAAATACGCTGATCCAGGCCGCGAAGCAGCGAACCACCGCCCGCCATATAAATGCCTGAATTGTAAATGTCGGCCGAGAGTTCGGGTGGAGTGAGCGATAGCGCTTCCATCACGGCCTCTTCAATACGCATCAGCGATTTGTCGAGGGCGCGGGCGATTTCCTTGTACGAAATATCGACTTGCTTCGGCTTGCCCGAAATCAAGTCCCGTCCTTGCACGCTCATGTCTTCGGGCGGAGAAGCCAGGTTTTCAAGCGCTGCACCGACATTGATTTTGATCAATTCGGCGGTGCGGTCCCCCACATACAGGTTGTGCATGGTGCGCATGTAGTAGGCGATGTCGTTGGTAAAAACGTCACCCGCAACTTTAACGCTCTTGTCGCAAACGATTCCGCCTAAGGCAAGTACAGCGATTTCGGTGGTACCGCCACCGATGTCGATGATCATGTTGCCCTTGGGTTCAAGAACGTCCACCCCGATACCAATGGCGGCAGCCATAGGTTCATGGATCAAGTACACCTCTTTGGCGTTGGCGTGCTCGGCGGAATCGCGCACCGCGCGCTTCTCAACCTCGGTAATTCCGCTGGGAATGCAAATCACCATGCGCAGCGAGGGCGCAAACCACTTGTTCTTTAGCGCCGGAATGCTCTTGATCATTTCGCGAATCATGTGCTCGGAGGCCACGAAATCCGCAATTACGCCGTCTTTCAAGGGGCGAACGGTGCGAATGTTTTCGTGCGTCTTGCCGTGCATCTGCATAGCCTCGTGGCCAATGGCGAGGATGGCGTTCGTCGAACGGTCCAGCGCCACAATCGAGGGCGCATCGACAACCACCTTGTCGTTGTGAATGATCAAGGTGTTCGCCGTACCGAGGTCAATGGCGATGTCGTAGGTGAGGAAGTCAAATAATCCCATGTTCGGGTTTAGTGTTTGAAGTGACGAATGCCGGTCATCACCATCGCCATGCCGTGCTGGTCGCAGTACTGAACGCTTAAATCGTCCTTTACGCTACCGCCCGGCTGAATGACGGCTGTGATTCCTTCTTGGTATGCAATTTCAACACAATCTGGGAAAGGAAAAAATGCATCCGACGCCATTACGGCATCTTTTAACGACATTCCAAAAGATTTTGCTTTGTGGATGGCTTGCTGCAAGGCGTCGACCCGCGAAGTTTGCCCCGTTCCGGCCGCAATTAATTGCTGGTTTTTAACCAAGACAATCGTGTTGCTCTTGGTGTGCTTGCTGAGTGCCGATGCATAAAGCAGGTCAGCCACCTGCTCGGGAGTCGGGGCGACCTTGGTAACCACGCGCAGGTCGGCGGCGGAGTCGGTGTGGTGGTCGCGCTCCTGAATCAGCACCCCGTTGAGCACCGAGCGAACGCGGTGTTCGGTAGGCTTCACTGCGTTGGTTTTCACCAAGATGCGGTTCTTTTTTTGCTTCAAAAGTTCAAGAGCGTCGGGGGCGAATCCGGGGGCGAGAAGTACCTCAAAAAACAAGCTGTTTATCGCCTCGGCGGTCGCAAGATCAACGAGCTGGTTGCACGCAATCACGCCGCCAAAGGCCGAAACGGGGTCGGCGGCCAGTGCGGCATTCCACGCGTCCAGTAGGCTGGGGCGGCTCGCCATACCGCAGGCATTGTTGTGCTTGATCACGGCGACGGTGGCGCTGTGGCCCTCAGCGGCGTAATCCAGCGCGGCCTCAACATCCAGCAAATTGTTGTAACTGAGCTCTTTGCCCGACAATTGTTCAAGCTGCTGACTAAGGTCGCCCACGAACCATGCTTTTTGGTGCGGATTTTCTCCGTAGCGCAAGGCGTGGCGCGGACCGCTTAGCGTAGCAAACGGTTGTTCGCTGCCCAACGTCCAAGCGGCAATGTGGGCGTCGTAGTGCTGGCTCGTCTGAAACGCGGCTCCGGCAAAGGCTTTGCGCTGTTCCCGGCGCAGCATTCCGCCTTGGGTTTTCAGTAGCTCGAGCACGTCGGCGTACTGGCTGCGCGAACTCACGATCCAGCAGTGCTCGAAGTTTTTAGCGGCCGCGCGAATGAGCGAAATTCCGCCGATGTCAATTTTCTCGATGATGTCGGCCTCTGAGGCCCCCGAGGCCACCGTGTCTTCAAACGGATACAGGTCGACCACGACCATGTCGAAGCTCGGAATACCAAATCGCTCAACCGTGTCGCGGTCGTCTTTTCGGTCGCGGCGCCAAAGAATTCCGCCAAAAACCAACGGGTGTAAGGTCTTAACGCGCCCATCGAGGATGCTCGGGAAGCCCGTTACGTTTTCAACGGCCGTCACCGGTATGCCCAGTCCTTCGATAAACGTTTGGGTTCCGCCGGTACTGTACAGCTTGACTCCGAGTTGGTGAAGTTGCCGAACCACCGGTTCAAGACCGTCTTTGTGGTACACCGAAATGAGGGCGGAGCCTACTTTTTGCACGTTGCCGAGTATTTGGAAATGAAGGCTGCAAAAGTACGCAGAACATGGCATGAACTTTGACTAAATTGCGGCTGTGCGCGACCTATTTTTTTTGGTTTGGGAATCCGGTCGGTTGGCGTGGAACGCGATGGCCGCGAACCTCTTGCGCACGGTACTCTCCCTGCTGGGTATTGCCGTGGGAATTTTCTCCATCATCTCCGTCTATGCGGTAGTGGACAGCCTCGAGCGGAGCATCCGCCAAAGCGTTCAAGGCCTCGGTACCGACGTCGTCTACGTTCAAAAATGGCCGTGGGGTGGAGGTGGAGGCGAGTACCCCTGGTGGAAGTACTTTCAGCGCCCCGAAGTGGGGTACGACGACTACCAGCGGCTCAAGGAGTACGGGGTGCGCGGCGCGGACGCCATCGTCTTGATCAACGGCACTTCGGCGACCGTTTCGCGCGGGAACTCCTCGGTGGAGCAAACCGAAGTTCGCGGAATAACGTTTGATTACGCCCAGCTCAACAAATTGACCTTTCAAGAGGGCCGGTATTTTACGGACCGCGAGCTGCGCAGCGGACTCCCGTACTGCCTCGTAGGGGCCGATGTGGCCGACGGTTTGGCTTCGGGCGGACGGTTGGTGGGTAGCTCCGTGCGCATTTTAGGTTCTGAATTTCAGGTACTCGGAGTACTTGGACGAGAGGGCAGTTCCCTCGTTGGCGAAACCCACGACGCCCGCGTCGTCGTGCCCGCCAAGTGGGTGGTGAGCCACATTGGCGACGAAATGAACGGCTCCGCCATTCAAGTGCGCGCGGAACAAGGGGTTACCGTGGCTGAACTCAAGGAACAGTTGCGGTCGGTGATGCGCAAAATTCGGCGTCAAGCACCCGCATCAGACGACTCGTTTGCCCTGAATGAATCGTCTACGCTGAGCTCGGGACTGGACCAAATGTTTGGCGTGATCGGGCTTGCCGGTACCGTTATTGGCGGATTTAGCATTCTCGTGGGCGGTTTCGGCATCGCCAACATCATGTTCGTGAGCGTGCGCGAACGCACCGGCCAAATCGGCGTACAAAAAGCCCTTGGGGCCAAGCGCGGATTCATTCTCGCTCAGTTTTTACTCGAAAGCGTACTCCTTAGCCTCGTGGGCGGAATCATCGGACTGGTCCTTGCCGGCGCCCTGATCTACGTCGGTGCCGAGGTGTCAGATTTTGACCTGTCGGTCTCGCTCGAAAACGTGCTAACCGGAATCGGACTTTCGGCGATTATTGGCTTGATCGCGGGCTACGCTCCGGCTGAAATGGCCGCCCGTCTTGATCCGGTCGAAGCGATTCGCTTCAACCAATAGCATCCGCCTCAGGCAGTCCACCTACGGCTTCAGCAATGCTGCGCAGCAAATCTTCGTCCTCGGTCGAAAAGGGATTCAAAAAGTGGCTATCGATATCGATTTGACCGATGAGCACCGATCCGCGGTAAATCGGAACCACCAACTCAGCCTTGGTTTCCATGGAGCACGCGAGGTAGTTGTCCTGTGCCCACACGTCGGGCACTTCAAACGTTTGACCGCTTAACGCGACCTGACCGCAAATTCCGCGACCGTAGGGTATCACCCGGTGCTCCGTCTCCGCGCCAGCAAAGGGCCCAAGGTGCAGCGCTTGCTCCGCGTTATTCATCCAATAAATTCCGACCCATTGGTAGTGCGGAACCGCCTTGCGAAGGCCTTCGCACACCTCGGCCAAGCCCGACCACCCCTGGTTTTGAATCGTTTGAAGCGCGGAATCGCGCTGCGTCTTCCAAAAATCTGCGTTCATCATCCGTTAATTAGGTGCAACACTGGGGGTCCTAGAATGAGCAATCCGACCCCAGCTGCAGCGATGGACGCCACCAATACCGCGGCAGCAGCCATGTCTTTGGCGTCGCGAATCAAGGGATCGCGCTCCAGGGTTATACGGTTTGCCAGCCGCTCGAGGGCGGAATTGGCGTATTCAAGTGACGTCACCAAGCCAAAGCAAAGTAGCAAAATCGCCCACTCGATGCGCGAAACCTCAACGTACGCGGCCACGCAGCAAACGCTAAGCATAGCCACGGTATGCACCTTGAGGTGGCGCTCGTGAAGCCAGGCGATACCAACACCCCGAAAGGCTGCTTTAAATGCTTGAAGCATGCTGCTAAAGTAGGTCCGGAGCCCGTTCGTTCAGCCGAACACCGCGGGCAGTCCGCCAAAATTGCCATTCCGGCAAAAGGCGTCAATCACCGGTTCGAGGTCGTACTTTTGTTAGCATAACGTTACGCGTACCTTCATGAAGTTTCACGCCTTTTTCGCAGGGCTTTTTACTGCCCTCGCCCTAAGCTATTCGGCCCACGCCCAAAGCGTGTCCCTGGTTCAAACCCTCAACCTGTCTAAGTGTACCGGGGATTCTTTGCGGCTTGAACTCCAAGTAGCAGGCACTCCGATGTCCAGCACCAATTCCTTCAAGGTGCTTTTTGCACCGGGGGCTCCGATTGGGTTCACGCAAGCGGCCTCGAGCATTTTACCCATTGTTAAATGGCAATCGATTCTTCCGCTGCCGGTCGGAACCGATACCAATTCAGTAGGTACGAAGTACGCCTGGGTTCAAATCCCCGAAACGATTACCCTGAGCGGATTTTACAGCATCGTGGTCAAGGGCACTTCGCCCTCGCTTTGGTCCGACACCATTCAAGTTCTCGTCAATGTGAGTCCTACGGCGGTCGTGTCGAGCATTGTGGGCGGATTTAACAACCTCCACACAGGCGCCAAAGACTGGGGATTTTGCTTCGGAGACACGGTCAAAGTCTCAGCAAATCCGGGCCAAAACGGTTACCAGTGGTACAAAGACGGCGTGCCGTTGCCGGGCGCAACGTCGCTCAACCTCGATGTGTTCAATTCGGGTACCTACTCGGTTCAGGTAAGCAACGGCGTCTGCACCAAAATGTCTAAAGACACGATTATCAACGCATTTACGCCCACGACATCAGTTATTCACAAGCCGGGAACCATGACAACCATTAAGGTGCTCGACGTCGACGCCACGGTAGACTCGGTCGGTTTCTGCGAGACCGAAACGATCCAGCTCGAGGGTCCGAGTTCGACCACTCCGGGCACCTCGGTTTTGTACCAGTGGCTTCGCGATTCGACTGGTCTGTTTGGGCAGAACTACATCGTACCCGTTTCAGGGGCCACCCAAAAAGCAGTTTCCCTGACCAAGACGGGTGTATACTACTTGCAGTCAACGTGGCTTCCGGGCGGATGTCCCGACACGAGCGCTGCGTTTTGGTTGTTCGTAGACTCTGTGCCCGATACCGAAATCCAAGCAGTTGCTTGGCCTGGCCAACCGCAAGCAAGTTTGACCATTTGTGCCGACGACTCCACGCAGCTTGCGTCGATTGCCTCGTCAAACGACTGGACGTACCAGTGGCAAGTGCGCTTTCCTGCTGGAACGGGAAACTGGTCCAACATTCCCGGTAAAACGTCAGATAAACTGACGGTATCGACGGCCATCGTAGCCGACGACGCCGAATACCGAGTGGTCATTAAAAACGACTACTGCGAGCACATTACCAGTGAACTTTTGGTCACCGTGGTTTCGTTGCCTAACGTAAACGTGGCGCCAGCCGATTCCTTGGCCCTGTGTGCCGGAGATTCGGTGTTGGTTGGTGTCACCGGAAACAGTACGAGCTACCTCTGGACCTTCCCCGGCGGCAGCTTCAGCGGGGCTTCGTTTTATGCGAAAACGCCCGGCACCTACGTGGTGGCGGGTACGAATTCCAACGGATGTACCGCCTACGACACCCTTGACGTGTACTTCTTTTCGGTGAGTGCCAACGCCGGTCCGGACCAAACGGTGCTGCCAGGTTCAACGGTGCAGCTTGCGGCCACAGGCGGAGCTCTTTACTACTGGTACGCCAACGTTCCTACGTACTTCAGCGATCCCTACAACCCCAACGCGCAGACGGTCCCAACCCAAGACACCACGATGTACATCGTTGAGGTGCTCAATAGCTACGGGTGCTTCGATACCGACACCATGATGGTGTACCTGTTCGATCCGGCGTCGCTGGTGCCCGACCTGTCGGGCGTGATGAACGTGATTACGCCCAACGGTGATGGGTTTAACGATCAGTTTGACTTGTCAGAGGTGGTCCGCGCCGACTCGTGCGACCTCATGATGTTTGACCGCTGGGGTGCTAAAGTGTTTGAGCAGAAGCGCTACGTTTCGGGCTGGGACGGACGAAGTAACGGCGGAGACCCGCTTCCTGACGGAACCTACTACTACATTTTAACCTGCAGTGACGTGGTGCGCTTCCGAGGCGCCGTAACCGTAGTTCGCCTGTAATTTTTGCTATGAAAAATATGAAATCACGCGTTTTTTGTGCCGCTCTGGCCGGCCTCTCGTTGACGGCCAATGCCCAGCAGATTCCACTCTACAGCCACCTGTACTTCGCTCAAGCCATGGTAAATCCGGCTCGCAGCGGAGCCAAGGGATACAGCGAACTCGTTACCATTCACCGCCAGCAGTGGCAGGGGATGGAGGGTGCTCCTGAAACATCTGCCTTGCTGTTCAATGGCGCGACCAACAAGGAGCGTATCGGGTATTCGGTCTACGGATTCACGGATGCCACCGACATTGTGCGCCGTTCAGGCATTTATGGCCACTACGCATACCATGCGCAACTTGCCGAGAACTCGGTACTCAGTTTCGGAATCGGAGCGGGCTACGTCAACAATACATTTGACATGGCCAGCATCCGCGTCAAAAACGAAGGAGACCCCTTCTTGTTTCCGGCCAACACCAACGGTACCCTCGACATCAACCTGGGAATCAACTTGAAGGTGGAGAACTTCCAGCTAGGAGTAGCCGCGCCTCAAGTGCTCGCGCCGGCGATTACCTATTCCAACAACTATGCAGGGCCCGTGGCGTTTCACCTCATTCGCCACTACGTCGTACAAACGCAGTACGATTTACCTATTCAAAAGGACCGCATGACGCTTTCGCCGCTGGTCGTGGTCCGCGCCGCCAACCATGTTACCCCCCAAGTTGATGCCGGAATGATGTTCAACGTGACGGAGTACGGTTACGTGGGCGCCCTGTACCGTTCGAATTTTGGTGCCTCAGCCCAACTTGGCGTGCACCTGACGCCGCTGCTGACGTTAGGATACGCTCACGATTTCAGTACCAACGAATATGCGACGTCGCTGGGCATGTCCAACGAGTTCATTCTGACCTACCGATTTGGCGACAACAAGCGCAACGACCGCATTGAAGCCGAAATCAAGCGCCTCAAAGACAAGCAACGTCAGGCCGACCAAAACGGCGAGAAATTGCTGAACGAGAAGTTTGAAGAGTTTAAAGAAGAGCTCGAGGCCGCCAACAAAAAGCAGCTCGCCGCCCAAAGCGAAGAACTTGCCAAGGCCACGGCCCTCAAGCTTCAAGAAGCTGGTGCCCAAGCCGGTGGTGTTCGCGGAGCAGCAGCGAACAACGCGACTACGACCGCCCCGTCAGCAACCGTCGCGAGCAATGCCGGAATGGCTGGAGCCGGAACCATTAAGGGATACAGCAAGGAGTCGTACGCCAACAACGTAGCCCCGGGAAGCGCCGGGTTCTACGTAACCGCTGGGGTTTACGGCGAGCAAGAGAACGCGGACAAAATGGTCCAAAAGCTCAAGGCTCAGGGTATCCAGTCCCGCACCTTCCGCGATCCCAAGAACAACATGGTTTATGTTTACCTCCTGAAGTTCGGAACCTACGAAGAAGCCTCAACCGCTCGCGAGAGCAGCTTGAACGGACAGTACCCGGGTAAACTTTGGGTTAAGGTGATCCAATGATGCGCAGGCTTTTAGTCCTTTTGGCGGTAACGCTGAGCTTCGCGTCGAGTGCCGCACACCTTGTGGGCGGTGAAATCACCTACACGTGCTTGGGGTCCAACCAGTACCAGGTCAAGCTGCGCATTTACCGCGATTGCTTTTCGGGAGGAGCCGCGTTTGACAACTCGGTGAACTTCACGGTGTATAACCTTGCCGGGACGGTGGTCACGAACCCGTCCGTACCCAAAGGCCCGACGATTTCGGTCCCTGCAGGCACGGGCAATCCGTGTTTGACTACTCCGCCCAACATTTGTACGGAATACGCCGAATACGTGGCCACCCTGACCTTGCCGCCCGTGGTTGGAGGCTACACCATTTCGTACCAGCGCTGCTGCCGCAATTCCACCATCAGCAACATCACGAATCCGGGTTCGCGCGGAAACACCTACACGGTGAAAATTCCGTCGATGGACAATACCTGCAACAGCACGCCCGCGTTTACCACGGTTCCGCCCATCGTGCTCTGCCTGGGTGACCAACTCAACGTGGACGCCTCGGCCACCGATGCCAATGGGGACTCGCTGTTTTATGAGTTCTGCGACATTTACACCGGCGGAAGTAGCGGAAACCCGAGCCCGAGCACGGCCACGGCTCCGCCCTACACGACGATTCCGTTTGTGGCTCCAGCCACTCCGAGTCAGCCGGTACCGGGCAACCCCGCATTGGCCATCAATCCGCAAACCGGAACGATTACGGGAATTGCGACCACCGCCGGCCAGTACGTCGTGGGAATCTGCGTGAGCGAGTACCGCAACGGCCAACTGCTGTCGGTGGTGCGACGAGACTACCAGTTCAACGTGACCAACTGCATCATCAACACGGTAGCAGACATGGTGACCCAACTTGAGGATCCGCAGCTCTACTGCGACGGACGTACGCTGACGTTCACGCCGCAAACCACGGGTGCCCTCACGTACTTCTGGAATTTTGGGGACACCTCAACCACGGCCGACACCAGTTCGCAAGCGTATCCGACCTATACGTTCCCCGATACCGGAACCTACACCGTTACCTTGATCATCAACCCGGGATTGGTGTGCACCGACACGCTGACGGTGCCGTTCCGCATTATGAACGCACCCGATTACCGAATTGAGAAGTCGGGTGTGCCGTGTGTGGAGGTTCAGAACTACCGGTTTGAGGCCAAGGGTACCGCCCCCTACGACGCCAGCATTTCGTGGGATTTCGGCAGCGACGCCAACACCTTTGGAGCTACCGGCAAGTTGGTTACCGGCGTGAGCTGGAACAGTTCAGGGGTGTACCCGGTGCGGTGCATAATTCAGTCCGCGTACTGCCCCGATACGCTTTGGGACACGGTCAAAGTCTACGATTGGTACTATCCGGTGACGGCAACGCCGCAGGACACCCAGATTGCCCGAGGAGACACACTGCTGCTCGACGTGACTTCGGGTGCGGCCTACTATTGGTTTGCCGACCAACCCGTCTACTTTAACAATGCCCAGCAGCGCAACCCGCAGGCATTAATGCACGCCGACAGCACGACGTACTACGTCATTGTCACGGACAACCGGGGTTGCCGCGGAATTGACACCGTCTTTGTGAGTTGGTTGCCTGATCAGGTGGAACCGGATTTGTCGAACGTGATGAACGTGATTACCCCTAACGGCGACGGCAACAACGACGTCCTCGATTTGACTGAAGTTCTTTTTGGAGATGCGTGCACGCTACGGGTGATGAATCGCTGGGGGACTACTTGGGTGTACGAAATGGAGAACTACGCCAATACCTGGGGCGGAACAGACGCCGACGGCAATTTGCTTCCGAGCGGAACCTACTACTTCTTTGTGGTTTGCGGTCGCGACCTGCGGTATTCGGGTCCCGTAACCTTGGTGTACTGACGGCTACCCAGCGATTTGGGAACATAAAAAAAAGCGGCCCTCGGGCCGCTTTTTTTATCCCTGAAACAGGTCCTTCACTTTGTCAAAGAAGCTTTTGTCACCAGCACCAGGTCGGGGTTGAAATCGGTCGCTTTGCTTGAGCTTTTCGAGCACTTCTTTTTCTTCGTTTGTTAGGGACTTCGGAGTCCAAACGGCCACATGAATCAGTTGGTCGCCCTGTCCGTAGCCCTCGAGGCTCGGTAGTCCTTTGCCTTTGAGCCGCAGCGTCTTGCCGCTTTGGGTTCCGGGGTCAATCTTCATTCGGACTTTACCCGAAACTGTCGGAACCTCTACCGAGGTGCCCAACGCCGCGTCGGGGAACGAAACATGAAGTTCATAGTGCAAGTTGCTACCCTCACGGACCAAAAACTCGTGCGCTTCTTCTTCAATAGACACGATTAAGTCACCCGCTGGGCCTCCGGCCGGACCGTGGTTGCCCTTGCCCTGAACACGAAGCTGCATTCCGTCTTGAACCCCACCAGGGATTTTCACGCTGACCACCTCGTCGTGGCGCTCGAGCCCGTCAGGCCCAACCCCATCAGGGCGTTGGTCAATGGTCTTGCCGGCACCTTGGCAGCTGGGGCAGGCGCTTGCCGTGCGCATCTGTCCGAGAATGGTATTTTGAACGCGCGTAACTTGACCCGACCCACCGCAGGTTCCGCAGGTTTTAAAAGTGAGACCCTCTGCAGGGACCGCCCGAAGGATTTTGATTTTCTTTTCGACCCCATTGGCAATTTCTTCCAGCGTTAGCTTAACCCGCACACGCAAATTGGCGCCACGGTTGGCTCCGCCACCCCGACCGCCAAACCCGCCGAAGGCTCCGCCAAATGCATCGCCAAAAATGTCGCCGAAGTGGCTGAAAATGTCGTCCATGTTCATCCCGCCGCCAAAGCCGCCAGATCCTGCCCCAAAAGCTTGGTGGCCGAACTGGTCGTACTTCTGGCGTTTTTCTGGGCTCGACAGAACTTCATAGGCTTCAGCCGCTTCCTTAAACTTCTCCTCGGCAGCACTATCACCCGGATTCTTATCAGGGTGGTACTGTATGGCGAGCTTGCGGTACGCCTTTTTAATCTCGTCTGCAGAGGATCCCTTAGAAACCCCTAACACCTCGTAGTAGTCGCGTTTGCTCATGGTTACTCGGCGGTTTGTCCAACCACCACTTTGGCGTATCGGATTATTTTATCTCCCAAGAGGTAGCCCTTTTCGAGCTCGTCGACCACACATCCCGCAAGCTCGGGTGTCGGAGCGGGAATGTTCGTAATGGCCTCCATACGTTCCACGTCAAAGACTTGACCTACCGTGGAATCCATGGGCTTCAGCCCTTCAGACTTTAGGGCAGAAATCAATTTTGTTTGAATCAACTCCAGGCCTTGACGCTCCGATCCGTCCTGGAGGGTTTTGAGCGCACGGTCAAAATCGTCCAGAATCGGAAGAACGGATTTAATCACCTTTTCGCCGGCCGTTGCAATGAGCTCGAGCCGTTCTCGGGCGTTTCGCCGTCTAAAATTCTCGAATTCCGCATAGAGCCTGAGGTTCTGGTCCTTGAGCTCCTGAATTTCGGCGTCCACATCACGTTCGTCAGCCACGGGCATTTCGGCCGTTTCGGCATCTACACGAACTTCGTCTTCGGGTGAATCGGGCATAGTTTGAGGCTCTTCCATAATTCTAGTGTGTTGCGCAGCCTAGTAAACAGAAAGCCTGCCAAACGACCGCAAAGTGTCAGATTGGCAGGCCTAGTTGTTTGGCTAACTTACTTGGCTTGCATCGCCTTCAAGGCGTTCTCTAAAGCGGGTCCGCGCAGGTTTTTTGCCACTACTTTGCCCTTGCCGTCAATGAGGTAGGTTGCTGGAATCGAGTTAACTCCATACAGTGCAGCACCTTCGGACCGCCAGCCTTTAAGGTCGCTCACGTGGTTGGGCCACACGAGTCCGTCTTTCGCAATGGCCTCGACCCACCGGTCTTTGGCGTTGTCCAGCGAAAGCGAGAACACCTCAAAACCCTTTCCTGAGGTGAATTTGGCGTCCTTGTACTGGGAGTAGACGCGCACCACGTTGGGGTTTTCCATGCGGCAGGGTCCGCACCACGCAGCCCAGAAATCGAGCAGAACGACTTTTCCGCGCAGATCTGACAACTTGCGGGTCTTGCCCGAAGGATCTGGAAAAGCCAGGTCGGGAGCCATATCGCCCACGTTGATCGTGGCAAGTTGGGCAGCAGGTGCCTCAGCGCGGGGAGCGGTCACGCGGTTCGCGGGGACTGCAGCAAAAACGAGGGCGGCGACGCCCAAAGCAACAACGTGTTTCATAGGTTAAAAGTAGGGTTCAAAAATTAGTCCGCGATGCGTTCGATGCGCGCACCAAGAGCGCGGAGGCGTTCGTCAATTCGTTCGTACCCGCGGTCGATTTGCTCGATGTGGTGAATCGTCGACGTGCCTTCGGCGCTAAGGGCGGCGATCAGTAGGGCGATTCCGGCGCGAATGTCGGGCGACGTCATCGTGGTTGCGCGCAGCTGGAAGTTGCGGTCGTGTCCGATAACCGTGGCGCGGTGCGGATCGCACAAAATAATCTGTGCACCCATATCGATTAGTTTGTCCACAAAAAAGAGGCGGCTCTCAAACATCTTTTGGTGAATCAGGACCGATCCCTTCGCTTGCGTAGCTGTGACCAGCACGATGCTGAGCAAGTCAGGGGTGAACAAGGGCCATGGCCCGTCGGCAATCGTCACCATAGAACCGTCGAGGTAGGCCCCGATTTCGTAGTGCTTTTGGGCGGGGATGTACAAGTCGTCGCCGCGCTCTTCGATTTGGATTCCCAGCTTGCGAAACACGTTGGGAATTTGACCCAAATGCGGAATTCCTGCGTTTTTAATCGTAATCTCGGACTGCGTCATCGCCGCAAGTCCAATCCACGAGCCGATTTCAATCATGTCGGGAAGGCAGCGGTGCTCCGTGCCGCCCAGGCGTTCAACCCCGTTGATGACAAGGCGATTGCTGCCAATGCCCTCGATTCGAGCACCCATGCGGACCAACATACTGCAAAGCTGCTGGAGGTAGGGTTCGCATGCGGCGTTGTAAATGGTTGTTTCGCCGGGTGTCAGCACGGCAGCCATCACGATGTTGGCGGTGCCGGTTACCGAAGGTTCGTCGAGCAATATGTAGGCACCCTTAAGCCCCTCGGCTGGAGCCTCAACGCCATAAAAGTAGGCCTCTTCTTCGTAGACGAATTTTGCACCAAGCTTCATGAAGCCCTCGAAGTGCGTGTCAAGGCGACGGCGACCGATCTTGTCTCCGCCGGGCTTCGGAATGTAGCCTTTCCCGAAGCGCGCGAGCATGGGACCAACCACCATTACCGATCCGCGGAGCGCTGCGCCCTTCTTTTTGTAGGTGTCTCCGAACAAAAAGTCTACGTCGATCTTGTCTGCCTGGAACGTGAAGTCACCGGGGCCATTTTTCGTCACGGTTACGCCGAAATCGCCCAAGATCTCAATGAGCTTGTTGACGTCGACGATGTCGGGCACGTTGGTGACGCGAACCGGCTCGGCGGTCAAAAGAACCGCGCAGAGAATCTGGAGCACTTCGTTTTTCGCTCCTTGGGGTTGCACGTCGCCGCGCAGGGCGAGTCCGCCGGTAATTCGAAATGAGGCCATAATTACTTGCGGAAGAATCCGCCTTTGCGTTTGTTAAAATTGGACGAATTCGGTTTTTTCTTCTTGCGGTTCTTGGTATGCAGCGGGGCATTTTGCGAAACCACGCCTTTCGCCACCGACAGCGCGGAGCCTTCTTGACCGAGTCGTCCGCCCGAAAGAATGCGCAAGTCGTTAAAAATAACGGCGTCGTCAACCGTATCCTTATTCCAGCTCAAGTAGGCCCGCTTCATTTGGTTGGCGATGTCGTACTCGATGCCTTGGCGCTCTTCTGACGGCTCCATTTCGGCCACGGTGTTGATCAAGTTCTGCAAAATCACGCCGTAGTATCGGTGGCTGCGGCTCTTCGGGGGGTAGGGCACCCGTTCCGGCTTGGCTTCGAGCAATTCTTTTTGCGGAGCTGGGAACGGTCCGTCCACATCTAAAGCGAAGCCCGAAATGACGTGCAGGTGATCCCAGACCTTACGTGCAAAATCGGCTTGTCCGCGCAGGCTTGGGTTCAGCCGTCCAACCGTATCCACAATATGCGCTGCGGCTTCGGTTCGCTTGCTCCGATCTTCAATCGTTAGGCAAAACTCGACCATGGTTTGCACGAGGCGTCCGTACTCACCGAGGGCCAGTTGCGGTCGGTCGGTATTGTAGTCTAACGAAAGCGTCGTAATGCTTGAGGTTTCCATCGAGGTGCCCTTGCTAGGCCAAGAGCTGCAATTTAGCGAACTTCAAAAGGAGTTTCTTTTCGCCCGCGTTATCAAACTGGATCGTGGCTTTGCCGCCGTCAGAGGCAGGCTCCACCTCGGTCACTGTACCGACACCAAATCGTTCGTGCAGCACCCGAGTTCCAGGGGTCAAATTTAGTTCGTTTGCGGGACTTCCCGACGCCGAGTTCGCTTGGCCAATCGGCGTCAAGTGCTCGGGTTTACGAAAACGGATCGGAGCAGGTGGGGGCGTGGTGCTTCCCGAGCCCTGCGGACGCATCTTCTGCGCGGCGGCGCCCCGATACGTGCGGGGTTGCTCCGGGTCCCCAAATGCGTCGCGGAGCTCTCGCGGCACCCCATAATTCTTGGGAAGTTCAGGAACATGTACGTCTAGGTGCTCTTCGTCGAGCTCGTCCAAAAACCGGCTTGGTTCGCAGTCAATGAGCTTGCCCCATCGGTAGCGCACCCGAGCATACGTTAAAAAGGCCCGCTGTTCCGCACGCGTTAGCGCCACATAAAAAAGTCGGCGTTCCTCTTCGAGATCGCTCCGCGAATTCATGGCCATCATCGAGGGGAACAAGCTGTCTTCCATTCCCACGACAAATACAACCGGAAACTCCAAGCCCTTCGCCAAGTGAATGGTCATTAAGATGACCTTCGGTTCGTCCGTCTCCTGCTCATCCCGATCGGTCAAGAGCGCCACGTCTTGAAGAAACGCACCTAGGCTGGGATCCCCGCCTTCAGTCTGGCTCTGCTGCTCCACAAAATCCTTGATTCCGTTGAGCAGCTCTTGAACGTTTTCGTACCGGCTTATCCCCTCAGGCGTTTTGTCTTCGGCCAGCAACTTCACCAACCCGCTCGTGCGGGCAATGTGTTCGACGGTCCCGAAGGCGTCCATTTGGGTCGCGATGATTCGGTACGAGTCAATTAAATCGGCAAAGGCTTCAAGCCGCTCCGCCGTGGGCCGATTGATGCCTAATTCCCAGGTCGTGGCATGGCGCACCGCTTCCCAGAGCGGAACCTTTCGCTCGTTTGCTGCAATCGTCATGCGCGCGAGGGTCGTGTCGCCAATCCCGCGGCCCGGTAGGTTGATGACGCGGCGCAGCGCTTCTTCGTCGTTAGCGTTCACGGTGAGGCGCACGTAGGCGAGCACGTCCTTGATTTCCTTTCGCTGGTAAAACGAAAGTCCGCCATAAATCTGGTAGGGAATATTCCTTCGGCGCAGCGCATCCTCAAACGACCGCGACTGCGCATTTGTACGGTACAATATGGCAAAATCGCCGTACCCTCGGTGCTCTCGATGAACCAAGTCCCAAATACTCTGGGCGACGTATTGGCCCTCGTCAGAGTCACTTACGCTCTGATGGACGGCAATTTTTTCTCCGAGCGGATTTTCGGTCCAAACATCTTTTTCGAGTTGCTCCTTGTTGTGCGAAATCAGCACATTCGCCGCCTTGACGATGCGCTGCGTACTCCGGTAGTTTTGCTCGAGCTTGTACAGCGCCGCATCGGGGTAGTCCTTTTGAAAATTGAGAATGTTCCGAATGTTGGCGCCCCGAAACGAGTAAATGCTCTGCGCATCGTCGCCCACTACACAAATGTTCTCGAACCGAGCGGCAAGGGCTTTGACGATCAAGTACTGCGCGTGGTTGGTGTCCTGGTACTCGTCCACCAAAAGGTAGCGGAACCGCTCCTGGTACTTTGCCAGTGCCTCGGGAAAGCGCGCAAACAATTCGTTCGTCTTGAGGAGCAAGTCGTCAAAGTCCATGGCTCCCGCGCGAAAGCACCGCTCCATGTACTGCGCATAAACCTCGCCCAGTTTCGGCATGCGGGCCGCAGCGTCGTGCTCTTGGAGGTCCGCCCGGGCAGCATAAGCCTTTGGCGTGATCAAGTTGTTTTTGTACGCCGAAATCCGCGAAGCCACAGATTTGGTCTTGTACACCTCCTTGTCGAGGTTGAGCTCCTTGATCACGTTGGCGAGCACCTTTTGCGCATCCTCGGAATCGTAAATCGTAAAGTTGCTCGGGAAGCCCAATCGTTCCCCCTCCACGCGAAGGATGCGCGCAAAAATGCTGTGGAACGTGCCCATCCAAACGTTTTTCGCCTCATCTGGCCCAATGACCTTGGCGATGCGGTCCTTCATTTCACGGGCCGCCTTATTGGTAAAGGTCAAGGCCAGAATTTGAAAGGCATCGGCTCCCTGGTTTATCAAGTGCGCGATGCGGTAGGTAAGGACGCGCGTTTTGCCCGACCCCGCGCCGGCAATGACCATTACTGGTCCTTTGGTATGTTCCGCCGCCTTGCGCTGAGCCGAGTTGAGTCCGCTTAATAGTCCTTCCATGATGCCCCACAAAAGTAGGTGGGTACTGCGGCTAGCGCGATGCAAGTGGAAAACTTTGAAATTCTTTTTAGTAGGTGCTCGTGATTAGACAAGAATTTGTTCTACATTTGCAGTCCCCAAAAAAGTGGGGGTAAACTATTATTTCTACCGACGTCAAACCACGTAGAAGAGCATGCCAACGATCCAACAACTAGTCCGCAAAGGACGCGTCACCCTGGAAAAGAAGAGCAAGTCGGCCGCACTGGACGCTTGCCCGCAACGCCGT
>JACCDS011159424.1_pt1 | contig 57861 bp, 40 predicted proteins | sample 7446441 | NCBI WGS metagenome assembly JACCDS01 (sample SAMN15323445, study PRJNA562643) | freshwater metagenome | isolation source: river surface water | place: USA:Blue River Watershed | collected 2017-08-17 | reverse complement strand
CACTTGCTTTGTTTTCCTGCCCAGGCAACTTTTACTACCTATTTTATAACTTTAAAGTTAACCTTTCAAGCAAAAGTGACTGCTAAAACTTTGTAGTTTTTTTATTCATTTACTTCTCAGCATAGTTTGCACCCTTTGCACTAGGCATACTGCTTTGCCTACGATGTTGCTTTCCTTGTTATAAAAACACTTCTTGGGCAAGATAAATAGTTGTATATACCTCAAAATTGGTTTTTTGTAACCATCTTGAATGGTGGTAGCAAATACTTAAAAGCTACGGTGAGTGGGGTAAAAGTTGGATGGAGCACCCTATTTGAAATTTATACGAGCAAGCTAAACAATAGTTGCATAAGTTAGTTTAACATCACACACCACTATGCAACAAAATTCTAACCCCAACATACTTAACTATACCATCTACCTACAACCAACAAGCACGCAATGGGTAACGTTTATCCATGGCGCAGGCGGCAGTTCAATCATTTGGTATAAACAAATTAAAGCCTTCAATAAGCACTACAATGTATTGCTGATTGACCTCAGAGGGCATGGCAATTCCAAACAACTACCCACCACCAATGCACTGTCATTTAATGAAGTGGTGGAAGATATTATTGATGTTATCAATCATTTAGGTATTGCAACGGCACATTTTGTAGGTATTTCTTTAGGCACCATTATCATCAGACAATTGGCCGATTCACATCCACATCGTGTTAATAGTTTAACCATGGCGGGTGCCATTATGCGGTTGAATGTGCGCTCACAAATATTGATGCGTTTTGGTATGCTTTTCAAATCGTTCATTCCCTACATGTGGCTCTACCGCTTTTTTGCCTACATCATTATGCCAAGAAAAAATCATCAAAAGTCAAGGCAATTATTTATACAAGAAGCCAAAAAACTAACCCAACAAGAATTTATCAGGTGGTTTAGCTTATCGGCGCAAGTAAATCCGCTACTCAAAAAGTTGCGCTCAGCCCAAAACACCCTGCCCTGCCTCTATTTAATGGGTAATGAAGATGCCATGTTTTTGCCCTCTATACAAAAGTTGGTGCTTCAACATCCTATCAACAGTACTTTGTTGATAGCTAGCAATTGCGGGCATGTGGTAAATATTGATAGGGCTGATTTTTTTAACGAGCAATGCTTGTTGTTTATACAGGAGGTGATTAAAAAAAACGCTTATGCACCACAACAGCTAATAAGCCAATAGGGTAAGCCATTCAATCCCTGCTTATTTTGTTGTTGTACTTATCAATCAATTTAGTGCCATCTTGATTTTTGTCCTCAATTTCCATGCTGAAAATTGTTGGCAACCAATTATGTCAGTTTTTGTTTTGAGAAAAAAGTGACACAAATAGAAATCCATACTTAGGACAACTCTGATGCCTTAATACACCTTTTAAAGCATCGTTATTTTATGCCATATCGAAGCGCTGGCGCAACCGTTTATGCAATCAATTATAATTTAGTAAATAGTGTTATTTTTATTTTTCCTCACGCTTTCATGAGTTTAAACAACCTCGTTTTAATAAAAAGCATATGAAAAAAATTGCTTGTTGTATTTTCAAAATCAAAGTTATTTTGTTGACTGCCGTTACTATTGTTAGTGTTCAATATAGGGTAGTGGCGCAGGAGTTGACCGTGTTAAACAAAATGAAATGGTTTGCCGAAGCCCCTCCTACTAAGGACGGCACCCAAAATCAAAAAAATGGAGGTGTATGTAAGCCGTGTAGCTATTCCTGTACTTGGTTGTTTAAGTGATTATTGTGAAACAGACATGAATTCCAAGTTTTTTTTGGGATTTCTATTGTACGTTTTGCTTTGGAAATCGAATAAAAATTTACTCAAACACTTGGTCAAAGTTTGAGTAAAGGGGGAATAGTTAACGATAGATTAGCTTGATTGTAGCAGGAGGCGCCACGCATCTGTCACTTTATAGGTAGTAAGGGTCCTTAGCTTGTATATACAATCGACTACGGTGTTTCAGTAAAAAAAGGTTGCTTCCTGACGAAACAACCTTTTTTTACTGAAATATTATTTATTTTACCTTAATAAGTTACATAGCCTTTACGTTTGGTAAAGTCGCCAAACTGTTCTCCTTTTTTGCGCTCGTTTTTAAATGTGGCAAACAGAACATCCAATTCAGACAAAATAGCTGCTTCGTCAAGGCTTTCTTTGTAAATTTTATTCAGTCGAGCCCCTTCATTATCGCCGCCTAACATCAAATTGTATTTGCCGGGTGCGGTACCGATGAAGCCAATTTCTGAGGCATGGCTACGACCACATCCGTTAGGGCAGCCTGTCATTCTAATGATCAGCGGTTCTTTTTCCAATTGGTATTTTTCAATTAATGGCTCTATTTTTCCAATTAAATCGGGTAAATAACGCTGCGCTTCAGCCAATGCCAAAGGGCAGGTAGGCAATGCCACACAAGCCATCGAATTTTTGCGTATTTCAGAGGCATTTTTGGTATGTTTGAGCACACCAAATTGTTTCAGAATAGCATCAATTGCCGCTTTATCGGCTTCCCGTATGTCGCTGAGTATTAGGTTTTGGTTGCAGGTAAACCTAAAATTGGCTTTACCTGTTTTTGCAACTTCAAGCAAAGCGGTTTTCATGGCTACTTGTTCATCGTCTAACACACGACCACTTTCTACAAAAAGCGTATAATACCACAAACCTTCGTGGTTTTGCTTCCAACCAAAATGGTCTTTACGGCTTTCAAATTGGTAGGGTTTAGCGGGTTCTAATTCAAATCCAGCACGCTTTTCTACTTCTTGCTTAAACCATTCTACCCCATATTTATCTACGGTATATTTTAACCTTGCTAATTTTCTATCGCTACGGTTACCATAATCGCGTTGAACCGTCAACACTTCATATACGGCACGCAATGTTTTTTCTTCGCTATCGGCAAAGCCAATTACCGTACCGAGGCGTGCATAAGTATCAGGATTACCGTGTGTAACCGACAAACCGCCACCTACTGCAATATTGAAACCTTTTAACTTGTTGTTTTCGATAATAGCAATGAGGCCCAAATCATTGGTAAAAACATCTACATCGTTGTTGGGCGGAATGGCAATGCCAATTTTAAATTTACGGGGTAAGTACCTATCCTGATAAAGTGGATCTTCTTCCTCTTTTTTATCCACTACCAATTGTTCATCTATCCAAATTTGGTAGTAAGCCTTGGTTTTAGGCATCAACAATTGGCTGATTTTATCGGCATAGGCAAACACTTGTTCGTGTATTGGGCTTTCTTTGGGGTGGGTACTACATGTAACGTTTCTATTAATATCGCCACAAGTGGCAATACTATCCAATTTAGCGGCATTGAATGCTTGAATGGTAGGCTGAATACTGCTTTTGATAATACCGTGCAATTGAATGGTTTGGCGGGTAGTTATTTTAATGACACCGGTACTGTGTTCGTTGGCTACTTCGTGCATGGCTATCCACTGCTGTGGCAATAAAAAACCGCCGGGCAAGCGTAAGCGAATCATGTACGAGTACAAGCGGTCGAGTTTTTTGGCAGCACGGGATTCGCGCTTGTCGCGGTCGTCTTGTTGGTACATACCATGAAATTTAATCACGGCCTGATCGTCTTCGCGTATAGCACCGGTTATTTCGTCTAGCAAACTTTCTTTAATCGTACCGCGCAAGCCTTCGCTTTGGGTTTTGATTCGTTCAATTGCCGATAAATTTTTTCCGCTCATGTTCTATTTTTTAACAACTCTGTTGAATGATGTATTCATCCGTCAACTAAATGACAAATGAAAATTTTGAAATCAAAGTGCAAACCACTCTTATTGATTTGTTTTTGGTTACGCCTTTACTGCTATACAATGTGGTTAATACACATCTTTGGCATAGCGTCCTTCGTCTTTTAATTGGTTTAAGAAAGCAGCTGCATCGGCATTGTTTTTTTTGCCGTATTGTTCAAATATTTGCAGCAATGCTTTTTCTACCTCTACACCCATCGGTTCTTTTTGACCACACAAATACAAGTGTGCGCCGGCTGTTAACCAATCGTACAACACTTCGCCATGTTGCAACAGTTTGTGGTGTACTTGTGCTTTTTCTACATGTCCTTTGTTAAAAGCAACATTCAGTTTGGTTAAAACGCCTGTTTCTACCCAGCTTTGCAATTCGGTTTGGTATAAAAAGTCGGTAGCAAAATTATCGTCGGCAAAAAACAACCAGTTTTTACCCGAAGCACCCGTAGCATCGCGTTCTGCTAAAAAGGCTCTAAAAGGAGCAATTCCGGTACCCGGACCAACCATAATGATGTTTTTTTCAGGGGTTGGTAATTTAAACCGCTTATTTTTTTGGACAAAGAAACTGAGTTCGCTATCTAATGGCAAAGCCGTTACTTGTGGAGAGCACAAGCCATATTTGACCTGGCCATTTACATGAAATTCATCTTTTTCTACTGTTAAATGTACCTCACCACTATGTGCTTCGGGCGACGAAGCAATGGTATACAAACGAGGTGCAATAGCATTCAGCGATGTAACAAAAGTTTCAAATTGTGCTATCTCTTTGATTGGGTACAATTGTAGCAATTGTAACAAATCCATTTTTACCGCCGGTATTTCTTGCGCTACTATTTCGCTGTATTTTTTCACCAATCTTTCGGTCAATTGGAAAATATTTACTTTTTTGTGCAGCAATTCCTGAACAGTAAATGGTTCATTTTTAAACTGTAAAGGTTTTTGAGCATCAATACCTACTAACTCAATAATGGCTAATACCTCCGACAATGGATTGTTGGGAACAACGCCAATGGAATCGCCCGGCAAATAGTCTACACCTTCTGCCTCTAACTCCAAGTGATGAATTTCTTTAATTGATCCTTCGTCGTTGAGGTTGATATTGGCAATCACTTTACCTATGTAGTTGGTTTTCTTGGCCGGTAATTTAGCGGCTTCGCTTGTAGCTGTAGCTGCTGTAACTGCCGGTACGCCTGCACCATGGCTTGTGAGGGTAGCCAATACTTTATCGAACCATTTAGCTGCATCGGCATCGTATTCTACATCACACTTTTGCAAAGGCACAATAGCAGTAGCCCCTAATTTGGTGAATTGGGCGTCAATATCTTCACCCGTTTTACAAAACAATGGGTACGAAGTGTCGCCTAATGCCAATACACCAAATTTGAGTTTCGACAATACCAGCACATTTTCGTGTACAAAGTCGTAAAACTTTTTAGCTGCCAATGGGGGTTCGCCATCGCCGTGTGTACTAACGATTGCAAACAAGTACTCCTCTTTTGACAAATCTGTTAAACGGTATTGGTCCATGCCAATCACTTTAGCGTTGATTTGTTGCTTTTTTGCTTTAGCAGCAAAATCGGTTGCTAGTTTTTTGGCATTGCCGGTTTCGGTGCCATACAACACCGTTATTTTACTAATAGGAGCTGTTGCTACTTGAGTAGTTGTGACAACTCCAGATTGTGATTGAGGAGCAATTAACCCGGTCAGGTAACCTTGCATCCAAATAATTTCCTCTCTGCTGGCACTGCCAACCAATTCGCGAAAAACTTTCAGCTTTTGTTCTGCTAACATGTGATATATTAAGTGGTGTATGGAAAGCATTTACAACTTTCCATACACGGAATTAAAATATGGAGTAAAACACCGTTGCCCTACTTTAAAACAAACCTTCGATAGATAAATAACGTTCGCCGGTATCGTAATTAAAGGTAAGTACAGTAGCTCCTTGCTCAATTTCAGGTAATTTTTTAGCCACTGCAGCTAAAGATGCTCCGGTAGAAATACCTACCAAAATACCTTCTTCTTTCGCAATGCGCTGTGCATAGGCAAAAGCTTCATCTTTACTTACAGTAATAATACCGTCTAAAATTTCTTTGTTCAAAATAGAAGGAGCAAAACCAGCACCAATACCTTGAATAGGGTGAGGTCCCGGAGCACCGCCGCTAAGTACCGGCGATAATTCAGGCTCTACCGCAAATACTTTCAAATTAGGAAAATGTTGTTTCAATACTTCGGCAACACCGGTAATGTGTCCGCCGGTGCCTACACCGGTAATGATGTAATCCAAACCGTCGGGGAAATCGTTTAAAATTTCCAAAGCGGTTGTTTTACGATGAATTTCGGTGTTTGCCGCATTGTCAAACTGTTGTGGCATCCAAGCATTAGGCGTGGTTGCGGCCAATTCGGTAGCTTTTTCAATAGCACCTTTCATGCCTTTTTCGCGCGGAGTAAGTACAAATTCTGCACCATACAAAGCCATCAATCTTCTGCGCTCAATGCTCATGCTTTCGGGCATTACCAAGGTAATTTTATACCCTTTCACCGCAGCAACTAGGGCCAAACCAATACCGGTATTGCCACTCGTTGGTTCAATGATGATGCTATCCTTGTTCAGCAATCCTTTTTGTTCCGCATCTTCAATCATTGCCAAAGCAATACGGTCTTTGATGCTAGAACCTGGGTTTGTTTTTTCTAGTTTAATCCAAATGTTGTGTTGTTGACCCAACATTTGATTGATGCGTACATGTGGCGTGTTGCCAATGGTTTGTAAAATGTTGTTCGCTTTCATATGTATGTTTATGCTTCCCTGCCCTGTGGGGAGCTTTTAATTAGAGCGTGGTGGTGCCGCTTTAGGGCGTTATGGATAAAAAAATTATATTACAAAATTTAAAACCTCTTCTATCGGAAACTTATCTTTCACAGCTATTTCGCTGCGATGGTATACCACAGAATGAGGCAATACGCTATTGGTAAGCCACACGTTGCCACCAATAATGCTATCGTGCCCAATGATGGTTTTACCGCCCAAAATAGTAGCCCCCGAATAAATCACTACGTTGTCTTCTATAGTAGGGTGGCGTTTGGTTTGCGCTAGTTCCTTAGCCACATTTAATGCACCCAAGGTAACACATTGATATATTTTAACATTATTTCCAATAATCGTTGTTTCGCCAATCACAATACCTGTGCCGTGGTCAATAAAAAATGCCTCTCCAATTTTGGCACCCGGATGGATGTCTATTCCGGTTTTGCTGTGCGCATATTCTGTAAAAAGCCTTGGTAATATTTTTACATTTTGAATCCACAATTGGTGTGCTATCCGATACACGGCTGTAGCAAAAAAACCCGGATATGCCAACATAACTTCTTCTACCGATTGCGCCGCCGGATCGAACTGAAGAATGGTTTGGGCATCGGTAAGTAAGGTTTGGTACAAGTTGGGCACCGAAGCAAAAAAAGTTTCGGCAATCGACTGTGCCTCTGTACTATTCGATAATACATCGTACACCAAACTAGCGAAGTGGCTTTGCAAAGCTTGGTATTGTTTATCTAATTCCGCCTCTGTAATACGGGGATTTTTGGGCAAAAACAGAAAATCGAATAGTTCGTCTATAAAACCGGTAGCCAATTCTTTATCGGGAAAAGCAGTGGTACAAAGGGTATTCCTTTGGAAAATATGTTGTATTAATGCTTTCTGACTCATGACGTTTGGTTACATTAGGACGATTAAAAAAGGCTTTTGGCAATGTTTAAGTGATTGTTTATGCTTGAATCATACAAGCACCCACCGTCACATTACTCGTTTCATCAATTAAAATAGCCCCACCATTTACCCTCAATTGTTTATAACTGTCATAAGCAATTGGCGAAGCTGTTTTTATGCCAACTTTTACAATATCGTTGAGCGATGCCTTTTCAGGGGCAGGCAGTTGTTGTAAGCTGTTCACATCCAATTTGTATTCAATGCTTTTGATAACAGCTTTTACCACTCTACTGTTTATTTGCAAAAGGTATTTATTTCCCGGAATGAGCGGTTTGTTATCCATCCAACACAAAATAGCGTCAAAACTTTGCGATACAGATGGTTGATTTGCCGTAAGTACCAAGGTGTCGCCTCTGCTTACATCTACGTCATCTGCAAGGTGAATGATGGCACTTTGCGGTGCAAAAACTTCTTCAACCGATTTGCCGGCCACCTCTAAATTTTCGATTGTGGATACCAATCCGGAAGGCAACACGGTAACTGCATCGCCTTTTTTGTAGATGCCACTAATTACTTTGCCGGCATATCCACGATAATCATGCAATTCATCGGTTTGAGGCCGAATGACATACTGAACAGGAAAGCGAGCATCGGTTAAATTGATGTCGTTTTGCAGCGGTACATTTTCCAAAACATCCAATAAAGATTGACCACTGTACCATGGCATATTGGTACTTGTATCTACAATATTATCGCCATTTAATGCACTGATTGGTATGTACACCACTTCTTTCAAACCTAAATAATCTGCCACTTTTTGGTATTCGGTTACGATAGCATTGAAAACAGCTTCATCAAAATTCATCAAATCCATCTTATTCACTGCAACTACCACATGCGGCAAATTGAGTAAGGATGCAATAATGCTGTGGCGGCGTGTTTGTTCCACCACCCCATGTCGGGCATCAATTAAAATGATGGCCAAATCGCTATTGGAAGCTCCTGTAACCATGTTACGGGTATATTGTATATGACCCGGTGCATCAGCAATAATGAATTTGCGTTTAGGAGTATTGAAATATTTATATGCTACATCAATCGTAATACCTTGTTCACGTTCGGCACGCAAACCATCGGTTAGTAATGCCAAATCTATTTCTCCGTCTTCTTTGTTTTTACTTTGTTTTTCAATAGCCTCCAATTGGTCTATCATGATGCTTTTGCTATCGAACAACAAACGCCCAATCAAAGTACTTTTTCCATCATCTACACTTCCTGCTGTTATAAACCGTAAAATATCCATGTGTTTGTTAAAATTATAAGATTGTAAGTTGTGTTTTGGTCGTTGAAAATGCATGTTATTAACTACAAATTTTGCTTTTTCAACTCCTCATTTTCCTTTGTATTGAAAAAAAATGCATTAGCACCCCTTTCTCCACTAAAAATAGCCGTTCTTTTTTCTATCTTCCATTGCAGCTTCGCTAGCGCGGTCATCTATTCTTGTTTCGCCACGTTCGCTTGTTTTGGTGGCAATAATTTCGTTGATAATGTCGTCGATATTATTGGCAGTTGATTCTACGGCAGCAGTACAAGTCATATCGCCTACTGTTCTGTAGCGAACGGTGCGAGTAACAACACTATCGCCGGGTTCAATTTGAATAAAAGGCGAGGTAGCTACCAACTGACCTTCCCACTCCAATACTTCGCGTTCATGCGAAAAATAGATAGAAGGCAACTCAATTTTTTCTCTGCGTATGTAATTCCAAATATCAAGTTCTGTCCAATTGCTGATTGGGAAAACCCGTACATTTTCGCCTTTGTGAATGCGTCCGTTGTAGGTATTCCACAATTCGGGGCGCTGCAATTTGGGATCCCACTGACCAAATTCATCGCGAACGCTAAAAATTCTTTCTTTGGCGCGAGCCTTTTCTTCGTCGCGGCGTGCACCACCTATACAAGCGTCAAATCCAAATTCTTCAATCGTATCTAATAAAGTGAAGGTTTGCAATCCGTTGCGGCTAGCAAACTTGCCTTTTTGTTCGGTTAAATGACGTGTTTGTATGGTATCGGCTACATTGCGAACAATTAATTTTTCGCCAATTGTATCAGCTAAAGCATCTCTGAATGCCAATGCTTCCGGGAAATTATGACCGGTATCAATGTGTACCAATGGAAAAGGAAACTTTCCGGGACGAAAGGCTTTTAATGCCAAATGCACCAACGTAATGGAATCTTTACCTCCACTGAACAACAATGCTGGTTTTTCGAACTGTCCGGCTACTTCGCGCATGATGTGTATGGCTTCGGACTCTAACTGATCTAGATAATCTAAGGTATGTACGCTCATAATATTTTTAATGCTTTGCAGTGTTTTACTGCTTTACTAACTACTATTTTTCGTGTAAACCACACTCTTTTTTGCTTGCATCTTCCCACCACCAACGGCCGGCTCTAAAATCTTCTCCCGGGCGCACAGCGCGTGTACAAGGGGCACAACCAATGCTTACAAAGCCTCTATCGTGTAGGGGATTGTACGGAATGTTGTGTTCCGCTATTTGTGCTTTTACCGCTTCGGTAGTATGGTGAAGCAAAGGGTGATACTTAATGATTTGGTTGGCTTCGTCCCACTCAACTTGAGGCAAATTTTCGCGTACAGCGGAATGTTCTGCGCGCAAACCGGTTATCCAAATAGCCTGACCGGACAATGCACGCTTTAGTGGTTCTACTTTGCGAATATGACAACAAGCTTTGCGATGTTCCACACTTTCGTAAAAGGCATTTGGGCCATTGGTATGCACAAATTTTTCCAACAATTCGTTATTGGGATAATAGGCTTTGATGTGTGTTTGATAGCGTTCGTTGGTACTAATCCACACACTATATGTTTCGGAAAAGAGTCGGCCAGTATCAAGCGTAAAAATGCTTACCGGTAATTGATGGCTCAATATTTCGTGCGCAATCAATTGGTCTTCGAAACTAAAACTGCTGGAAAAAGTAACCTGATTGGGAAACAATGATACTAAATAGGCGATAGAATCGGGAATACTGAGTGATTCAATAGCTTGAACGATAGTAGGAATGTGCTGTGGAGTTGCTGTTGCCATTAAATATAGTAATAAATTATGGTGGTAAAATTTATTGTTGGTAGTTATAAATTGCATTAGTAACTACAACAACAGCAAGAAATATGTGGTAATAATTGATTCATTTTGCCCATTAGTCTATAGAAATGATGTGCAAATATAGGTATTGTGTAAAAAATAGCCAATTAAAAAACCAATTCACCGAGCGTATTGTAGCACATATACCCACAACCATCGATAAAATACACAACAGAATACCATACTGTAGATTTCACAACACCTCTACTAATAGGGCTAACAACACACTGCCCCCCAATTGAGTTCATTACTAAATAGCTATTTAGTAGCAACTAGTGTTGATGAAAATGTTGCCAAGCGCATTGAACCAATTTTTGCAAAAGCAGTGCTGCTAGTTTTACGTTTGTTGATTAACAACCTCCTCGTCCGGTATTTACAACCCCAATTCCAGCTTCAAAAATTTAGCAGTATGGCTTTCTGTGCAATGAACCATTGCTTCAGGCGTACCTGTAAATAGCACCCGACCACCGCCATCGCCACCTTCAGGGCCCAAATCAATAATGTGATCAGCAACTTTAATAATATCAAGGTTGTGTTCAATAATCAATACCGTATTGCCGCGGTCTACCAACTTATTAACTACATCTACCAATAAATGAATGTCTTGAAAATGCAATCCGGTGGTGGGTTCATCCAATATGTAAAAGGTTTTGCCGGTATCTTTTTTCCCCAATTCGGTACTCAACTTTACCCGCTGTGCTTCGCCGCCACTCAGGGTAACTGCCGATTGACCCAAGGTTACATAACCCAATCCCACGTCCTGCAATACCTTAATTTTTCGATACAAATAGTTGATAGGTTGAAAAAATTCAACCGCTTCATCTACTGTCATATTCAATACATCGCTGATGCTTTTTCCTTTGTAACGAATTTCGAGTGTTTCGCGGTTGTAGCGTTTGCCATTGCATTTATCGCAATGCACATACACATCGGGCAAAAAATTCATTTCTATCACCCGCATGCCACCACCCTGACATTCTTCGCAACGACCACCTTTTACATTGAAAGAAAAACGCCCTGCATTGTAACCGCGTATTTTGGCTTCGGGTATTGCAGCAAATAAAGTACGTATTTCGGTAAAAAAGCCGCAATACGTAGCCGGATTGCTACGGGGCGTGCGTCCAATAGGACTTTGATCTATTTCAATTACTTTATCAATATGCTGCAAGCCGCTAATGCTGCTATACTCCATTGGTTGTGTTTTGCTATCGTAGCAATGCTTACTTAAAATAGGGTACAATGTTTCGTTGATCAGGGTAGATTTACCGCTACCACTTACCCCACTCACCACAATGAGCTTGCCTAGCGGAAACTGCACGTCCATGCCCTTGATATTATTGCCTTTTACCCCTTTCAAATCCAAAATATGACCATTGCCAGCTCTGCGTTCTAGAGGTATGGCAATTCCTTTTTTGCCCGATAAATATTGTGCTGTATCGCTATTGCTAGCCAAAACTTCTTGCGGCGTACCTTGTGCTACAATATTGCCCCCAAAACGACCTGCCTTCGGGCCAATATCAATTAAATAATCGCTAGCCAACATTATGTCTTTATCGTGTTCTACTACGAGAACACTGTTGCCAATATCTCGCAAATGCTGCAAAGCTGTAATCAATCGGTGATTATCGCGTTGGTGCAAGCCAATACTTGGTTCATCTAATATGTAGGTAATGCCTTGCAATTGAGAGCCAATTTGCGTAGCCAATCGAATGCGTTGCGATTCGCCGCCACTCAGCGTTTTAGACGAACGACCCATTGTTAAGTAAGTAAGCCCCACATCGAGCAAAAACTGTAATCGCTCCCTTATTTCCTTCAAAATATCTTTGGCTATGGTGTTCTGTTTGGCACTTAAGCGGTCTTCAATGCGGAGAAACCATTGCATGAGTTTGTCCAAATTGGTATCGCTGAGTTCGGCAATGTTTTTTTCTGCCACTTTAAACCACAAACTCTCTTTTTTTAGTCGTGTACCTTGGCACGAAGTACATTTTTTTTCTTCCATGTATTTTTCTACCCAATCGCGCATTGCCTCGGTGCTGCTAGCGCTCGAAAACCAACGTTTGAGCATGGGTACAATGCCTTCAAATTCGCCCTCGTAGGGCGATGCAGATACCGATTCATCAAAATCGGGGAGGGTATCTAGGCTGCCATCCGGTTTGCCAAACAGTAATGTATTGATGGCCGTTTGCGGTAAATCTTTAATAGGTTTATCCAAACTGATTTTGTGGCGCTTGGCTACCGAAGCTGCATTTTTGTACACGAAGGCTTCGCGCTCTTCGCCCAAAGGCGCAATACCACCTTCTTTGATCGATTTATTAAGATCCGGTAATATGGCGGCCATGCTTACAGCAAATACGGTTCCCAATCCCTTGCACTGCGGACAAGCACCATACGGCGAATTGAACGAAAAAGCATTGGGCGACGGCTCTTCGTAGCTAATGCCAGTATCTATACACATTAGTTGCCGCGAATATTGCACCACTTGCTGCGTATCGTTCACCAACAAAAACAACAAATCTTTTCCCATTTTTAGGGTTTGTTGCACACTTTGGCTTAGCCGAACTTTCATATCATCGGCTACCATCAACCTATCTACCACTACCTCTATATCGTGAATTTTGTATCTATCAAGTTGTAATTTGGGCGTTAAATCCATCACTTCGCCATCAACGCGCACTTTTAAAAACCCTTTTTTCCTAATTTCCTCAAACAATTCTCGGTAATGACCTTTACGGCCACGTACTAGGGGGGCTAGCAAGGATATTTTTTGCTGAGAAAACTTTTTAAAAATATCTGTTACAATTTCTTCCTCGCTAAACTTGGTCATTTTTTTGCCCGTGTTGTAGCTGTAAGCCTCTCCAATGCGCGCATACAACAACCGCATAAAGTCGTATATTTCGGTTACCGTACCTACTGTACTGCGTGGATTTTTGTTGGTGGTTTTTTGTTCTATTGAGATTACCGGGCTCAATCCGGTTATTTTATCTACATCTGGCCGCTCCATATTGCCCATAAACTGACGCGCATAGGCACTAAAACTTTCCATATACCGGCGTTGCCCCTCATTGTAAATGGTATCAAATGCCAATGACGATTTGCCACTACCACTTACGCCCGTAAATACCACCAATTGGTTTTTGGGTATTGCAATATCTATATTTTTCAGGTTGTGTTCCTTGGCGCCAAACACTTCTATATGGGCTTGTTCGGTAGTGGGAGTGGTGGTTTGCTTAGTTGCTTTTGCCATAATACTGATTGCTGAAAAGTAAAGATATAGTACACGGCTTAGCCTACACAACATTTTGCAATAGAAATAAGCACTTGCCATGTTTACTAACAAGCCCTTTCCCGAAATGTTGTAGATAGTTTTTTCAATAGGTCAGTAAGGGTTCTGCTGCTGATACATGTGCGTTGAGAAAAGACTGCTTCAAAAAGGACGTCTTGTAGCGAACGAACCTTTTTTGCGGCTACACGGTAGCCGATTTTTTTGTGTGAGCCAAGGGCTGGTACTACCTATTTAGCAGCGGAGGCGTTGGCACCGTTCAAAGGCAGTACTACAATTGAGCAACGAACAAAGTGCCAATCCTTGGTCTTCGTACTTTGTATCAACGGAAACACCAACCAAGTACTAATTTGTAATTTTATTGTATGAATATTTTGCCATTGATAGCTTATACTGGTGTCTTTGTTTTTGCGGTCACAGGGGCGTTAAAAGCCCGAACGCATCAAATGGATATTTTTGGGGCGGTTGTTTTGGCTTTTGCTACCGCTTATGGCGGCGGCACTATTCGCGATGTATTGTTGGGGATCGTTCCCGTAAATTGGGTAAACGATTATTTGGCGCTTGGATTGGTTTTGGCAGCTGTAGGATTGGTTTTTTTGTGGAAAGCGGATAGCCGGCAGTTTAAAAAAATCATTTTTTTGTCCGATGCAGTAGGTATTGGATTGTTTACCGCCGTAGGTATCGAAATTAGCATACAGCATGGGCTCAACAATGGCTATGCGGTAGTTATGGGTGTTATATCGGCAACTTTTGGCGGATTAATAGCCGATATAATTAGCAATACTGTGCCCGACTTATTGAAAAAAGGGGGATTGTATGCCACTGCTTGTTTTGCAGGCGGTACAGTTTATATCTTGTTGCAAAAACTGCATATTCACAAAAATATTAACTTGTTTGTATGTATCGCTTTGGTAGTGCTTTTGCGTATACTTTCTAATCGTAAGCAATTGAGATTACCCAAAATTTAGCCTCTATTTGCTTAAACAACAAATAGAGGCTAAATTTTAAGGTTTTGTATAAGGTAATACTCGCACTCGCGTGCTCGTAATGTCCTTATTGCAATAATTGCAAAGTGTTTTGTAGGCGGCTGCTTACGGCTTCCGACCCAAGCATGGCGGCAATATCGAATACATGAGGGCCAAATTTGCCACCCACCAACATAATGCGGAAGGGCAACATTAATTCGCCGGGTTTACAGCCAAGTTCGGTTGCTAATGCCTTAAATTGTTGTTCCAAGGCTTCTGCATTCCATTCGGTAGATGGTAAAACAGCAAGCCATTGTTCAAAGAAAGCTTGTTTTTTAGCATCCCATTTTGGTTGAATAGCCGCAATATCCGGCTGTGTAGGTGCTTGGAAAAAAAAGCCGGCTTGCGTTACAAAGTCCTGTAGCAATGTGCAGCGTTCTTTTACCAAATCAATCACTTTTTCTACAAAGTCATCAGTTGCTATTGTTAAACCGGAATCAATGAGGATTGGTTTTACCAAAGGCAGCAGTTCGGCAGCGGGCAGTTTTTTAATCCATTCGGCATTGAACCACTTAGCTTTTTCGTAATCAAACTTGGCTCCGCCCTTGTGTACCCGTTCCAAAGAGAACTGCGCAATCAGTTCAGATAAAGAAAATATTTCTTGTTCCTGACCGCTGTTCCATCCAAGCATGGCCAACATATTAACGAATGCTTGTGGTAAAAAGCCCCGTTCTCTAAAGCCAATAGCGGGTTCGTTGGTACGAGGATCGGTCCAGTCCATAGCAAAAACAGGGAACCCAAGTCGGTCACCATCCCTTTTACTTAGTTTACCGTTGCCGTCGGGTTTCAGAATCAACGGCAAATGCGCCCATTTTGGCATGGCCTCTAAGCCAAATAAATATTTCCAAAGCAAAATGTGTACAGGGGAACTAGGCAGCCATTCTTCGCCACGAAACGCATGGCTTATTTTCATTAGATAGTCGTCTACTACTACAGCGAGGTGATAAGTGGGCATGCCATCGGCTTTCAAAAGTACTTTGTCATCCACCTGACTGCTATTAAAGCGCACTTCTCCACGTATTAAATCGGTAAAAACAATTTCCTCGTTTTCCGGCATCAGGATGCGAATAACGTAAGGCGTTCCATTATCGATTAATTGTTGGGTAGTTGCCGCATCTAACGCCACGGAATTGTGTAACTGTGTTCGGTATTGTTGATTGTATTGAAAATTCGGTATTTCTTTGCGCTTGGCATCCAAAGCGTCGGCGGTATCAAAAGCATAATAGGCAAGACCCGCCTGAACCAATTGTTCGGCATATTGGCGGTACAAAGGTTTGCGTTCGCTTTGTCGGTATGGCGTATAAGGGCCGCCGTGCTGCACACTTTCGTCGGGCTGTAAACCACACCAAGCAAGGGTTTCGAAAATATAGGCTTCGGCACCTTCTACAAAGCGTGTTTGGTCGGTATCTTCAATACGAACAATAAAATCGCCGCCATGTTGTTTGGCAAATAAATAATTGAACAATACCGTTCTTACTCCACCCAAATGCAATCCGCCAGTAGGAGACGGTGCAAAACGTACACGTACTTTTTTGTTTTCCATGGCGCAAATATAGGGTAGTATACAAAGTATTGGTATGATGAAGGGTAAGATACACTATTGCCTTTGTTATGTATTGGTACTATGAATACCGAACTTGACATATTTTGTAATGGCAGGTTCTTGATAGGTAAACTAAATGAAGGTAGGCAGTTCAATGGGGTGGTTGCCTAGAGTTACCACTGTTCAACGGTGCCAACGCCCATGCAGCCCAATAAGTAGTACCAGCCTCTGGCTCATACAAATAAAAGGCTACCGTGTAGCCGCAAATGCGTTCGGGAGGAGGGTGTTGTTAATTTTACGTATTTTTACCCACATTCAAAGAAGTATACGTGTTAAAAGAAATTATAATAGCCATACAAGCCTATTTTAAGGCCCATCAATTTATCAAGCAACACCGGTTGTGGAAATGGATACTGATACCGGGTATTTTATACACCCTTTTGTTCATGATCAGTATGTATTATTTTGGTGAAACCTGCAATCATTTTATTGAGTGGCTGAGTTTACAAACCGGATTAAAAACATGGTTAGATAGAATGAATAGTGGGTTTTTGGGCTTTTTATTTACGCTTGGTAGTTTGATGTTGTGGGTGGTAATGATGTTGCTGTATTTTTCGCTGTTCAAATACTTTTTCTTGTTGGTAGGGTCGCCCATTTTTGCTTTTTTGAGCGAAAAAACGGAGGCCATCATAGAGGGAAAAGCCTATCCGTTTAGTCTTGTGCAATTGTTAAAAGACATAGCAAGGGGATGCCGAATTGCTGCCCGAAACAGTTTGTGGCAAACGGTATATAGTTTGTCCATATTGCTAATAAGTGTTATTCCGTTAGTTGGGTGGTTAACGCCCGTATTTGCCATGTTAATAGAATGCTATTATTACGGTTTTTCGATGTTGGATTATAGCATGGAGCGTAACAAAAAAACCGCAGCGGAAAGCATTTTTTATATTGGTAGCCATAAAGGACTGGCCATAGGTAACGGATTGGTATTTTATATGATGCATTTTGTGCCCATAATAGGTTGGGTTTTAGCCCCTGCTTATGCGGTAGTAGCCGCCACCCTAAGCCTAATAGCCATTAAAGAAAATCAAGCAGCCATTACCAACACCGAGATATTGCATGCATAAAGGAAATGTATATTTGATACCCACTGTATTGCACGAAGATGCATTGCATACGATAGCGCCCTACATAGTGGACGCAATACAGCAGTGTGCTGTTTTTTATGTAGAAAATGATAAAACAGCACGCCGTTTTTTTAAGAAAGTGTGGCCGCAAATGGTGATAGATGACTACGAGTGGTTGGTGATACACAAAGCCGAAACGCAATGTATAGCTGCTTTTGAAAGGCATTTGAAAGCGGGTAAAAATGTGGGTATTGTAAGTGAGGCAGGATGCCCCGGTGTGGCCGATCCCGGCCAAGTGTTGGTAGCTGTAGCACAACAGTTGCAGGCGGTGGTAAAGCCGCTAGTTGGCCCCAATTCTATTTTATTGGCATTGATGGCGAGCGGAATGAACGGTCAGCGATTTCAGTTTCATGGCTATTTGCCCATTGACTCAGGTGAGCGAAAAAAGAGTATTCAGGCCATAGAAGAATACAGTATACGGCAACAGTGTACGCAAATATTTATTGAAACACCGTACCGAAACAATCAACTATTGAAGGATTTGCTGCAGGTATGCAAGTCGTCTACACAGTTGTGTGTAGCGGTAGATATTACTGCTAGATCGGAAAGTATTGTAACCAAAACGATAGCGCAATGGAAGCAAGTAACGCCCGACATTCATAAGCGACTCGCTATTTTTTTATTGGCTGGATAATCTTGGTGTAGGTTGCTGTAAGCAAAATCAGGATGGAATTGCATTACTTCTTTCGTTCCCCAATTTGTTGACGCCACATAGCATAATACAATCCTTTTTCGGCCACTAGTGCCTCGTGCGAACCTGTTTCAACAATTTTTCCTTTTTCCAATACATAAATGCGGTCTGCGTGCATAATGGTACTCAGTCGGTGCGCAATAAGTACGGTAATTTGTTCTTTTTTAGCAGAAATTTGTTTGATAGTAGTGGTGATTTCTTCTTCTGTAATGCTATCTAATGCCGAGGTAGCTTCGTCGAAGATGAGTAGTTGCGGTTTTCGCAAGAGTGCCCTTGCAATGGACAACCGTTGTTTTTCGCCGCCCGAAATTTTGATTCCCCCTTCGCCAATAACAGCATAAATACCTTTGTCGGCTCTGCTTAATAGGGTAGTGCAGCTAGCTTGTTCCAAAGCATTCACAATAGCTTCGTCGGTGGCATCAGGCTTCACAAACAGTAGGTTTTCCTTAATCGTTCCGGCAAAAAGCTGGGTATCTTGTGTTACAAAGCCAATTTGGTTGCGCAATTCGTCAAAATCTACCTCATTATCTACCACTTGGTTGTAAATGATATGTCCTTCTTGTGGGCGATACAAGCCTACTAACAACTTCACCAAGGTACTTTTTCCTGCACCGCTTGGGCCAACAAATGCGATGGTTTCGCCTTTTTTTACATCAAAACTAATATTGTCTAAGGCTTTATATTGGGCTGTTTGGTGTTGAAATACAATGTTTGCAAAAGCGAGTGTATCAATTGCGCCAATGTGTTTGGGTACTGCCGGTTTGGTTTCAATATCGCGCATCATCAGGTTATGGAAATTATTGATAGAGGCTTCCGCTTCGCGATAACTGAGAATGATGTTGCCAATTTCTTGTAAAGGACCAAAAATGAAAAAACTATAGAATTGCAGGGTAATTAATTCACCGGTGGAAAGGATGTTACGATAAATAAGCCACATCAGGGTGAACATCAGCATTTGGCGTAATAGGTTTACAAATGTGCCTTGTATAAAACTTAAAGTTCTGATGCTTTTTACCTTTCTAAGTTCTAAACCAAGGATTTTGTATGTATTGTTGTTAAGTCGGTTAATTTCTTGTTCCGTTAAACCGAGGCTTTTTACCAATTCAATGTTGCGCAAACTTTCGGTAGTACTGCCGGCTAGGGTAGTGGTTTCTTTTACAATACTTTTTTGGATTTCCTTAATTCGCTTACTCAATACATTGGTCAGTAACGAAAGCAGGGTGATACCAACTAAGTAAGTAGGCATAATGCTCCAGTGTTTGCTAAATGCGTATACAGATACAAATACAACACCTACGAGAATACCAAATAGTACGTTGATAAAATAGCCGATGAATTTTTCGGTATCAGCGCGTACTTTGGTTAAAATGGATAGTGTTTCGCCACTTCTTTGGTCTTCAAAATCTTGGTAAGGCAGTTTCATCGAATGTTTTAAACCATCCGTAAACACCGAAGCACCAAACTTTTGGATAACCACATTTACAAAATAGTCCTGAAAAGCTTTTGCAATACGGCTGATCATCGCAGTACCAATGAGTAAGCCTAAATAAGCAGCTACGCCCCAAGCAAATTCATCTTTACTGCGCGGAATGGTTTTGGCCGCATCTTGGTGGTGTGGGTGATAGGCGAATAAATCGATCATTTTACCAAAAAAGTAAGGATCGAGCATGGAAAATGTTTGATTGACACCGGCAAGCAGTAACGCAAAAAGAATGGTCCATTTATAAGGACGGAGGTATTGCAACAATATTTTCATAATAATAGGTGGTTGCTATTGGACAGTAAGGTAAATCAATGTTGCAACAATAGTTATTATTTTGGTGTACAGCAAATCTGTTTGGAGGGCAAATAGCACCTCTAAGCACGGCTATACAAGCTGTTGCAGTAAAGTGGAGTATAGTAATATGCAAACGAGACTAAGCTGTTTGAAACAAATCGGACGATAAGTATCGGTCGCCTCTATCGCAAATGATGCATACAATTACGCCCTCAGTTAGTTGTTTGGATAATTCTACCGCTGCATGAACGGCACCGCCGCTACTCATACCGCTAAAAATAGCTTCTTCTTTAGCAAGGCGTTTTGCCATGATGCGTGCATCTTGTTCTGTTACCTCAACAATATGGTCTACACGCGAAGCATCAAATATTTTTGGTAAATAAGCCGTAGGCCATTTCCGGATACCGGGTATTTGCGAACCTGTGGTTGGTTGGCAACCAATGATTTGAATGTTGGTGTTTTGTTCTTTTAAATATGCAGAAACACCCATAATAGTTCCAGTAGTACCCATAGCCGAAACAAAATGCGTCACTTTTCCAAGGGTGTCCTTATAAATTTCTGGCCCGGTGGTAGCGTAATGCATTTTCCAATTGTCGGGGTTAGCAAATTGGTTGAGCATAAAATAGCCGCCTTTTGCAACTTGTTCGTTAGCATAATCAATGGCCCCTTCCATGGAGCGTGCTTTTGGTGTAAGTACCACTTTGGCACCAAAGGCTTGCATGGTGAGTACACGTTCCCGCGTGGCATCTTCCGGCATTACCAATTCTATATTTACACCAAATAAATTGGCAATCATTGCAAGGGCAATGCCCGTATTGCCACTTGTTGCTTCAATTAAAGTGTGACCGGGTAGTAGTTCGCCACGATCAAGGGCACCTTTGATCATTCCCAATGCTGCACGATCTTTTACACTACCACCAGGATTATTGCCCTCTAACTTGGCTAGAATGGACACCTTGTTGTTGACAGTTACATTTTTTAATGCAACCAAAGGAGTATTGCCAACTAAGTCTAATATGGAGGCCATTGTATTAAGTGTTTTAAGCAAAAATAAAGTGAATATTGCGTTGTTGTAGGGTTAAATGCAATATTCATCGGCCAAAAGCAGTTAAGGGTTTTAAATAAAGTATATTTTTTGCTTTTCGTAATTGTGAATGGCTCAAAAAATAGTAATGACCCAAACCATTCCAAATATTTTTTTAGTAGATATTAATTGGTTTGTGCATTTTTTTTTTCGTGGGCTTAATTTAGTTTAAAAAAATTGGTATATGTTTCGTGCAAAAGAAATAATGATATTTTAACAATATTTTCGGCGTTTTAACATATTTTTACTTAACTAATTCTTTCTGTTGCTTGCTTAATGGAAAAACAAATATTTATTCATTAAAAAAGTAAGCTATGAAAAAATTTTTCTTTGTCTCGATGCTTTGCATTTGCATCAATTATCTACATGCACAAACTAGTAATTTAAAACGCCCAGCATCCTACGCGATTTATGTGGGAGGTAAAAGTTTTATGGATGCGAAAGATTGGGAATCTTTATCGCCAACTAAGTACATACTTGGTAATTTGGGTGCAGGTAGTGAGCGATATACCAAACCAAGGGGGATTTTAGGGGCTCAATACATCAAAGGGCTATCAAATAATTTTGACTTTGTTACGGGCGTAGATTTTGCAAATATTGTATATCCTCATACTAACGACGAAAATTGGGGGGCAAAAGCCAAGTTATTGATTACTTACAATGTAGGATTCAATGCTAAATTGGTGGATGATAGCCATACTTTTATTCCATATGCTACAGGTGGTTTAACAGCCGCTGTGTATAATTTCAGCAAAATTGGTGAAATGGCTCATTTAGGGGCTGGTTTTCAATTAAAAGTTGGACAAAGTAAATTTTTGTCTATTCAAGCGGCCAACTATTTTAAAATTAATACATGGACTACACGTCATGGCCAATACACTCTTTCTTATTCAGCGCCACTTAAGGCTGCAAAAGCGCCGGTAGTGGTTACTCCTCCACCTGCACCTATTGAAAAAGATACCGATGCCGATGGTTTAGTGGATAGCAAAGATAAATGTCCAACCATTGCCGGATTGGCTAAATACGGTGGTTGTCCTATTCCTGATACCGACAAAGATGGTATTAATGATGAGGAAGACAAATGTCCTACCATTGCCGGATTGGCAAAATATGGTGGTTGCCCTATTCCTGATACTGATAAAGATGGTATTAATGACGAAGAGGATAAATGTCCTACCATTGCCGGATTGGCAAAATATGGTGGTTGTCCTATTCCCGATACCGATAAAGATGGTATTAATGACGAAATGGACAAATGTCCTAACGAGCCAGGCATTGCAGCTAATAATGGATGTCCGGATATTCAAAAAGATGTAGCTAAATTGGCTAAGAACGTTTACTTCCCTAAAAATGGTACTGTGATTGGCGTTAAATCGTTCCCGAGCTTGGATTCTGTTGTTTATATTTTAAACAAGTATCCAAATACAAAATTGGTGATAGAAGGCTATACCGATAACGTTGGCGGTGCAAAAAAGAATAAAATATTGTCTCAAAAACGTGCAGATGCTTTGAAAGTTTATTTCGTTAAAAAAGGTATAGTGGCTACACGTTTATCGGCTACCGGCTTTGGTTTAGAAAAACCTGTTGGTAATAATAAAACAGCCGCAGGAAGAGCCTTAAACCGTAGGGTTGAATTGAAAGCTAACTACGAGTTTTAAACAATTACTTGATTAAACGACATTTTTCCGGAGGCTGTCTCAAAAGTCGAGACAGCCTCTTTTTATTAGCATACCTCCTGATTTAACCCAATTTAAGGAAAAATTAAACGGTTGTATTGAATTTTTTTTACGAAATCGATTATTATTTTATTATAAAATATGCTAGTAATTATATTTATAGTGATTTATTTTTAATGCAATGTATAGGTTTCTCTTTTTTCTCATTGATGTTGCTAATAAAGATTTTTAATTAGTCTATTGTTTTTGTAGGAAATTGATGTATGTTTGCAAAACCAAACCAAACTACCCACAATAATGGTGAATGCTTTAACTTACCTTGATAAAAACTTTCTAAGTATAGACATTCCGTCTTTATCCATTTGTTGCCCTTTGGGCAAATAATATTTACCATCAGCTAACCGTATTCAGCGGTTCAAAGTGTACAAATCCAAATTGGATTTTTTTTACACTGATAGTATATTAAGTCTATAGACAAAATAGAGTTTTAACATTAGAAAAATAATCGACAAAATGTATAGTAACAAAAAAGTAGCATTGCTTGCCCTATTAGTAGCTGGCAGTATTTCCACTTTTGCACAAGGTGTTTTGCAAGGAGTAGTAAAGAATACCAAGGGAGAACCCGTACCATTAGCCAACGTTGTTTTAAAAGGTACCAAAGTGTTCGTAGTAGCCGACAGTAATGGGGTATTTAAGCTCCAAACGTCCAAATTAGCGCCCTATGTATTGCAAGTAAGTTCAGCCGGTTTTGGTAACAAAGAAGTTAGTCTGGCCAAAATTCAAAATTCTCCTATTCAAATTACCCTTACCGGAGGAGATCATTTGGGAGAAGTCATCGTATCTTCTCGTCGCCGTTCTGAGGTTGCTCAAGATATTCCAATTCCTATTTCTGTAATTGGGGGTAGTAAAGTGGAAGAGTCGGGAGCTTTCAATGTAAATAGATTAAAGGAACTTATTCCATCGGTTCAATTGTATTCATCCAATCCGCGAAATACAACACTCAATATCAGAGGTTTGGGTTCTACTTTTGGATTAACCAATGATGGTATAGATCCCGGAGTAGGTTTTTACATAGATGGTGTTTACCACGCCCGACCCGCTGTAACTGCATTAGATTTTATAGATGTTGACCGTATTGAAGTACTTCGTGGACCTCAAGGTACTTTGTTTGGTAAAAATACAACTGCCGGCGCCTTTAATATTTTCACCAAAAAACCAACTTTTGCGCCATCTACAAAAGCAGAATTAAGTTTTGGTAATTACAATTTTATTCAAGCCAAAGCCTCTATTTCAGGGGGACTTTCTAAAAACATTGCCGGTAAATTATCTTTTTCGGGAACGCAACGCCAAGGCACCATTTTTCATGAAAAACAACAGCAATACTACAATGGGTTAAACAATGTGGGTATTAAAGGTCAGTTGTTGTGGCAAGCGAGCGATAAGTTGGATGTTCAGTTTTCTGCCGATTACAATGTTCAAAATCCCGATGGCTATTCATTGGTTGTAGCAGGTGTTACCAAAACTTTGCGTTCAGCATACAGGCAGTACGATTCGATAGTGAAAGATTTAGGTTATGCAAAACCTACTATCAATCCTTTTGCACGTAAAACCGAAGCAGATGCGCCTTGGAAACATTATCAAGTAGTAAGTGGTGCACACATTAATGTAGATTATAAAATAGGTAACGGTACATTAACTTCAACAACTGCATGGCGTTTTTGGAATTGGGAGCCCGTAAACGATAGAGATTTTACCGCTATACCAGCTTTGTCAAAATCTCAAGCATCCTCTAGACACCACCAATATTCTCAGGAATTGCGATATGCCGGTAACATCAATGACAAATTAAGTGGTGTATTGGGCGTTTATTACTTAAACCAAGACTTGTACACACCCACCTCGCAATTGGAAGAAGTTGGATCGGCTCAGTGGCGCTTTGTGCAAACAAGTAGTACCGGAACACAAGCATTGTACAAAACACCGGGTTTGCTAGATAATTATGGTATCAAAACAGATTTTGATTTTCGATCTATTTCTTCAGCCATATTTGGTCAGCTTGATTGGGAATTGGCCAAAGGCTTGCACATATTGCCAGGTGTTAGATACAACTACGACGAAAAAAATCTAGACTATGCTAGAACCACTTACGGAGGGTTGCAAACCACTGACGCTACTTTACTTTCATTAAAGAAGGCGGTGTATTCAAATCAGTCATTCAATACAAGTGTCAACAATACCAATGTTTCAGCCAATATTACCGTGTCTTACCGCCCCAATGACCGTATTAATGGTTATGCCACCTATTCCAATAACTATAAATCAGTAGGTTTGAATTTAGGTGGTTTGCCAACGAAAGGCACTACCGATTCTGCAGATTTATCGCTTGCAACAGTAAAACCGGAATATGTACAGCATTACGAAGTAGGTGTTAAAACAAGACCATTTAAAGGTGTAACCTTGAATGTTACGGCTTTTAATACCGATATTAAAGATTACCAAACCACTGTTCAAGTGCCACAAATTGGCTTAAACAGAGGTTACTTAGCTAACGCGGAAAAAGTGAATGTGAAAGGTATAGAATTAGATGCTGCCTACCAATACAGCGTGGATTTTAGTACTAACGTTGCAGTAGCTTTCACCGAAGGTAAATATGTTTCATTTACCAATGCGCCACTACCTTTGGAAGAAACCGGTAAAACAGTTGGTGGTTTGCAACAAGCATTTAAAGATGCATCTGGTGGAGTGCTTCCAGGTATTTCTAAATGGAATGTATCAGGTGGTTTTGATTGGACATTCACTAAAGGCAAGTTTTTAAATAAATCGGGTAAATTCTTTGTAGCCGCCGATGCATCTTACCGTTCAGAATATTCTTCTAATCCTACTCCGTCTGCCGTGTTGAATATAGCCGGATACGGATTGGTAAATGCCCGACTTGGTTTCAAGGCCGATAAATACAGCCTATTTGTTTGGGGCAGAAATATTACAGGCACCAACTATTTTGAACAATTGCAAGCAGCAGCAGGCAATTCGGGATTGTATGCCGGTGTTCTTGGCGATCCAACCACTTATGGCCTAACATTTAAATTTGGCTTTTAATACCTTGCTTTTTTAGTTCGCTCAATAGCCTCTGCTTACAATTGTTGGCAGGGGCTATTTTAATGATTGCAACTGTACATTTATTGAAGATATTTTTTCTTACACAGCGAAATGGCAATAAAAATAGCTTCCTGCATTATTTTTTTGAAAAACAATCCTATAAGAATAATAGACTAGCTATCTTCGCGCCAAATTAGCCAAAGTCCATTTGCAAATTAGCGCCACAACGATGCTTTTGATTGCTTGTTGTGTGCTGGTAAACTTTTGATTTGAGCTATCCAATTTGAACAGTGTATAGAAGTGTATAAATTTATTGATATTGAAAAATTCGAACCCTTTATTTCCGGTATTTCTGCAACTGCACAACCTTCGATTATTGATTGTAGGTGGTGGTTATGTAGCTTTAGAAAAGTTGCAAGCAGTCATTAGCAATTCGCCACAAACAGCCATCACATTAGTAGCAACACAAATCAGTAACGATATCAGGCAATTGGCAAGTAATTATCCCAATATTGTATTGCACCAAAAAAATTATGACCCTGCTGATTTAGACAATCAAGATGTGGTATTGGTAGCCGTGAACGATATTCCCAAAAGCGAAGAAATTAGGGCCGATGCCAAACAGCGCCGTTTACTCGTAAATGTGGCCGATAAGCCTGCCCTTTGCGACTTTTATTTAAGTAGCGTAGTTAAAAAAGGCAATTTAAAACTCGCTATTTCCACCAACGGAAAATCGCCTACTATCGCAAAGCGCATCAAAGAAATGCTTAACGATACGCTGCCCGAACAAATGGATGTGCTCCTCGACAATATGGAAGCTATTCGCAATCAGTTAAAAGGCGATTTTGAATCGAAAGTTACGGCACTTAACGAAGTAACCAAAAATATGGTAGCCGGCGAAAAAGACATTGATTCGGTAGGCGAAAAGTATTGGAAAAAAATTGCCACTTACTCAGTGTTTGCCTTCTTGTTTATGGTTGTTGGTCATTTGTTGCTCAGTTACTTGCCAATGCATACCATGCTCAATACCGCTAAAGTAGCACTGCAAAGTATCGATAATAAATTTTATTGGATGATAGCTGCCGGTTTTGTTGCACAGTTGGTAGATGGGGCATTGGGCATGGGGTACGGTGTTACTTGTACCACGGTGCTCTTATCTATAGGCGTTAATTTATCGGCCATAAGTGGAAGCATTCATACTGCCGAAATGTTTAGCAGTGGTGCTTCGGGCTACAGCCATTACAAATTTGGCAATGTTAACAAAAAACTTTTCAAGGTACTGCTCATTCCCGGTGTTCTCGGTGCCATTTTGGGCGCCTATTTATTATCGGTTTATGGAGATCAATATGCAAAATACTTTCGTCCGGTTTTAGCAAGTTATACCCTCATTTTAGGTGTGCGCATTTTGATTGTTGCATTCCGCAAAACCAAGAAAATTTCTAAAGTAAAAAATGCCGGTTGGTTAGCAGGTGCCGGTGGATTTTTAGACAGTTTTGGTGGCGGCGGTTGGGGACCCTTGGTTACAAGTACGCTAATTGCCAAAGGACGTACGCCAAGGTTTGTTATTGGAACCGTGAGTTTAACTGAGTTTTTTGTCACCCTTGCAAGCGCATTAACCTTTTTTTCGCTCATTGGAATCAGCCATTGGCAAGTCATTTTAGGGCTTATTATTGGCGGATTATCGGCTGCGCCAATTGCAGCAAAACTATCGGGTAGGCTTCCTTTAAAAGCTTCATTTATTGGAGTAGGTGCTATGGTTATTATTTGGAGCGGGCGTATTTTACTAAAAGCTTTTGGCGTATTGTAGTTGTTATTCCTCAACCCAATTGAAGTTACTCATAGCAGCATTGGTTGGGTAGGGCGTTTCCCTACGGGCCGGGCTTTTCGCTCATACTCCTCGCCAAACACCTTGCAGGATGTTTGGCTGTGGGGTAACCGCTTCAATCCCTAACGCAACAGAATGGTTTTGATTTTGTTCGTTAAATTATTTTTATATGAAAAAAGGGTTTGCAATTTTATTTACACTCATTGTGGGTACAATGAATGCAAGTGCACAAACAGTTACAAAGAATATAAGCCATCAATCGCAAATTTGGTTTGGCTATTTTAACCAAACCCGTTTTAACAATAAATGGGGAATGTGGACGGATATTCATTTGCGAACCAAAGACGATTTTACCGATAACTTTTCGCAGTTAATGTTTCGGGTAGGTGCTACTTATTATATCGACAATCATACTAAACTTACTGCGGGCTACACCTATGTAAACTATTATCCTGCCGATGAACATCCTACACAAACGCAGGTGGAACATAGGCCGTGGCAACAATTGCAATGGCACACATTCTATGGCAAAAAAAGATTGGGACAGTGGATTCGGTTAGAAGAAAGATTCCGACAAAAAGCGGTAGGAGGGGTTTTAACCAACGATTTTGGCTTCAATTACCGTGTTCGATACAATTTTTCATATAACATACCCCTTAGCAAAAAAGGTCTTGTGGCCAATACTTGGTCGGTGGTGCTAAACAACGAAATACATTTGAATTTAGGTAAGTCAATTATTAATAACACATTCGACCAAAATCGCTGCTTTGCAGGCTTGGCCTATCAATTGACTCCTCAAGATGTGGTACAGGTTGGCTATATGAATATTTTTCAGCAACGAAGCGGTGTAAACCAATATCGATCTGTAGATGTTTTACGACTATTTTATTTTCAAAACTTAGATTTGCGCAGCAAGAAAAAATAACTAGTTGTGTGTTTTGCTGCCCATTGAACAATTTATTTTACAAGTGTAAATTGTTATTGCTATTGCTTTGTCGTTTAATTTTTCATTGTAATTGCCAAATGAAGATGGCGAAAAGGGCTTGCCATTTGTACTTTATGCCCAAAAAGTAAAGTATAAACAAGCCACACAACTCTTCACTTCAACACCTATCTACCGATGCTTTTGGTACTAAAGTTTGGATACTACACCCGATTGACGTGAATACCCCACAGCCGTCATCCTGCAAGGTGGCGGCGAGGAGTAGCAACAAAAAGCGGGACCGCAGTTGCTAGTAGTATCTAGCGCTTGTGTTCCCCAAATAAAAAATCATCTCGTTTTCCGAATCCAACTACGTAAACAACGCATGGCCACGCCGGGTGTTTCCGTTACGGTAAAGGTTTGGTCGTAATCCCACAAATGTGTAGGTATATCAAGTTTGTATAAAATGGAAGTGATGTCTTCCAAATAATTGCTACGATAATTTTCGGGAACCAAGTTAATAACGCCGGTTTCTGTGCAAATGAGGGGCATATTTTTCTTCTTACAATTGTAGGCAATTAACCTTAGACGGTTGTAAATAAAGTCTTTATTTGCTTCGTTGGGATATTGCAAAAAGTTGGTTTCTACCAATGTGCCCCTTGCTTCGGGAGGCATTTTAGGCATTTTTCTGCGTTTGTAAGGGTAGGGTAGTCCGGTTATATAGCTTTTTTCTTTTGTCCATTGTGCACCTTGGTGCGTAAATATGTAGGGATCGTAAAAGTGAAAAGTGTAAAAAATTTTGTCATCATCCAATTTGCCTAGCTCCAAAAGTTCATCTACATTGTTGTAATTGGTACCTCCTACAATATAGTAACGGTTTTTATCTTCGTAGCGCAAGCCATTAACTATGTAAGTGATGTCGCGCTTCCAATAATTTCTATCAATTGTGGGTTCGTTGTATAGTTCAAAAAACAAATCGTCGTAGCCCATACCCAAAAACTTGTTTTGTATTTGTTTCCAAATCCACAAAATTTTATCTCGTTCCGAATAGCCGTTTTCGTTGGTCAGTTTGCCATAATGATAGGTGATGATCATGCGCATGTCTAAATCGTGGCAAGTGTTATAGGCTTCTCCCAATTTATCGATAAGATCGGTACGTAAATTGGTAGAACCGCCCCTTAAAAACATGTCAAAAGCAACAGGTACGCGAACAGAAGAAAAACCCGCCGATTTTATTTCGTTTAATTTTAACACTATATTTGTTTTTAGAAGGTCGTTTGGGTTGTCCCAATAATGTTCTAAAAGGGAAAGATTAACGCCGCCGTTGAGCTGTTTCTTAATTTTTTTCTCTTTTTTTGACGATTTATCCACATTGTTAGCAAAAAGTGAGATAGTAAGTAGGCAAAAAATGGAGAGAAATAGAGGTTTAATGGAGTAATTATATACTTTCACAGAATATTGATTTATAAATGTTTGCATAGCCCCTATTTATGTTAAATGAACCAAAGTTTTCGTATGTAAATATAGAGCAGGAAGAATTAAACAATGAACTAAATGCAAAAGGAAAATATTATGCCAATGTAGTACATTGGTCATTTTTGTTTTCGTTACCATTGTTTTGGTTATTAGATTTTCTTTTCCTGCCGTTGTTATGGACAAACTTCCTATTAATCAGGTTGATTGTAGCCGTATTTACGTATGCTGTATACATTTATGGCAATAAAAAATTATGGCCATCCTATAAAACGGTTTTCATTTTTTCTACATTTAATGTAGTTATCAACTCTATCATTTGTGCAAGTGTAAGTGTCAACCATATGTTGCCTTATTTCTTGCTTACTGCTGTTGTTACCTTGTTGTTTAACACTACTATTTTTTGGAAACCATTCTATTCGTTAGTTCAATGTTTATTGTCGTACGTACTGATTGCAGTAACTTTTAAATTGGTAAATAGATACGATGGATACGATGATTTAATCAATAATGGAGGAGGCGTATATTTTGTATTGAGCATTTTTTCGATTCTGATTGTTAATAATCGGTACTTATTACTCTATAAAGAAGTCGTTCGCACCATACAAATGGAACAAGCCCAAAACCGTTTGGTGGAACAAAACGAAAAAATTGGCGAGCAGTGGCACCAAATAGAAGACGTTAACCGAAAATTGAAAAATTTAAGTGAGCATCGTTACAATACAATGAACATCATGCTCCACGATTTTAGAAATTTTACTAGTTCTATTCAAATGAGCCTTGACTTGCTCAAGAATAGTTCAGACAATTTAACAGCTGAGCAAAAAGAAATAGTAGGTTACATAGGCGTTGGTAACGACAAAATAAAATATTTATCGGAAAGGTTAGCAGGGTCTTCTGAAAAAGATACCACCGCTATTGACTTTAATTTTACTGAAATCGACCTCGGCCCTGAGGTGGAGGCTGCAACTATCAATATGTCCGATGCAGCGCAACTCAAACAAATAGGCTTGCAACTACACCTATATCCCTCAGAATTATTGGTGCAATTGGATAAAATATTTTTGAATCAAATTTTGTTCCGTTTACTTTCTAACGTAACACGATATGCACAAAGTGGCTCAATAATTACCATTCACACCCAAAAGGTGGGCGATAATGCCGTAATTGAGGTAATTAATAAAGGGCGACTAATAGGTGTAAAAAAATTGGATGAATTGTTCAATAAACTTTCGTCGCCAAGTTTGTCGGCAGAAAGTGCTTCGCAAGCATCGCTCGGTTTTTCGGTAGCCAAGCAATTGGTAGAACAAATGGGCGGTACGCTTACGTACAATAGTACCGAAGCAACGGGCAATTATTACCGAATCGATTTTAAACTTTCCCAACTTTCTCAGTAAATATGTATAACATGAAATCAAGATTGCTTTTAGTATTAGCAGTAGCGTTAATGAGCTTAAGTGCCCTGAAAGCTCAGCAAATACGATCGTTTGAGTCTATGGGTTACGAAGATGCCTTGATACAAGGTATTACAGGTTCTATGAGTTATTTTATCAAGGTACGACCTAATGATAATGTAGATCAAACCAAATTGGTGATTAATTTCTCTGCCTCGCAGGTACTTAATCCCACTAACTCATTTGTAATTGTGAGTTTAAAAGATATTCCGGTATATACACAGCGTGTTAGTGTGTCACCTACGGATACTTCTTTTACCGTAGAGGTACCTCTAAGCAGGCAATATCTACAGCCCGATGGCAGGTTCATTAAATTGAAAATTAGTGCCAAGTTAAGCATCGGCGATGAATACTGTAAAGATGTTGACAATCCGGCCGTATGGATAAATATAAAAAATAGGTCTTATATCAGTGTGAATACGCAAAGCATAGGCTCTTACCAACGTAGCTTGAGCGAATTAGTGCATGAATATTCTTCTATTTACACACCTGCATCTTCTGATTTGAACGATTTAACAGCAGGCGGTGTTTTGTATGCTCTTTTAAAGCAAGCGAATACCAATAAAAGCATTTATACATCTAGTTATGCCTCAGTTGATAGTTTACCACCCGGCATCATTGTAGGTACCGTAGATAAACTACCTATTGCTGTTAAGCAAAACATACCTAGTATAGCCCCTGGTCAAGGACTTATTGCCTTAGCAAGGGTGATGACTTCTGAAGGCGAAAGAGCTGTCCTTGTGGTAACAGGTGCCGATACAAAAGGATACCAAAAAGCCATCAATGCATTAGCAAGTAATAAGCGCATGAGTAGTTCCTTTAGTGATAAATTGATAATAGAAGAAGCAGGACCAAGCTATTCATCTATTGACAACCAATCACCCTTAATAGCCTCGCTATCTAGTTTAGGGGCAAGTTCTGGCTTAATGGAAGGTATTGGGGCTTTAAGAACTAAGTATACTTTTTCCTTAACAGAATTCAACGCAATACCTGATAAGTTGACCTTCCATTTGGAAAGCTATTTTTCAGTTTTGAAGCCAGATGATAGAGGTTTTTTGAACATCTATTTGAACCAAAATTTGGTATACAATGCTAACTTGGCCAACCGTTCCAATTTTATTGAAGATATTGATTTGAAACCTTATTTATTGAGTAAGTTCAATAACTTAGAGGTAGAATATAGGTTTCATCCGGGCAATAATATTTGTAAAGATGGGTTTAGTAATTTCTTCGCCTTTATCAATGTAAAAACCTCAACGCTTACTTTTTCAGGCGAAAAAGAAAATCGTTTTTATAGCTTCTTTAATTTCCCTGCAGAATTTAGAAAAGTACCAACTAAAATTATTGTTTCGCCATCCTTGTATAACACCAATATCATATCGTCAATTGGTGAACTCATTTACCAGTTGAATGCACCATTAGCACCTAATTACAATCGCTTGATTGTGCCTACAATGATTCCATCCGATAAAACCAGTTTGGAAGATTTGAAAGGATTTAACGCAATAGCATTATTGAACAGGCAAGATGGTTTTGTGAAGAATTTCACACAAATGCCGGTTCAATACACTAAAGATTTTCAGTTGTATCGGGATAATAAGGGTAATCTGAGTTACTCTGTAAGCGACTTTTCTAGTAGTGGTATGGCACAAATTTTTAGAGAAAAAGGAAGTACGATATTAGTTGTTACATCGCTTGGAGCAGATAGTACCAACAAAAATGCATTTGAAAGTGTTGTCAAAAACTTCAGTACACAGTTAACAGATATAGAAAGCAATGTATGTATTGCCAATAGTAATGGTATAAGTAATTACTTTTTTAAAGTGCCAGAAGACTCTGATTTGGTAAGCTACAAAAGCGATACCAATCAATTGGCTATTTTTTGGGAAAAGTATAAATACTTTGTCTTAGTTGGTTTATTGATTTTGGTGTTGTTGGGCTTCTTATTTGTGCGTAGTAAGGTAAAAGAATCGCAAGCAACCTTTAAAGATTTGTAGTTGAATTTGTAGTAAAAAAAACATCATCCTAACAATTATGGCTCGTTGTGCACTACATAAAATGGCATTAGCCGGTGCTTTTGGCGAAGAAAAGCTAAAAGAGGTGGAAGAAATTGCCGAGGTGTACAGTTATGCACCCATAAAAACGGCATTGAACTTTGGCTTTCTACAAAGGAAAGAATATGTAGCTTTTTTAGAAAGCCAAGGTTTTCAATTTATCAATGTTAGGGAAGAGGAATTGGAGCCGGTGTATATTGAACAGTGTGATATTAGCCACATGAACTCCTTTCTGTATTTGCCGCTGAGAAAAGATGCTTCCGGTACATTGCTTATAGCTGTGGCCGACCCGTTAGATGAAAAACTCGAAACCAGCTTGATTGTAAAATTTAAATGTCAAGTGAAGTTTGTAGCTTCTTCGGATTTGGATATTACGTGGGTAGCACACAAGCTAAGAGGTGGTTTTTTTGTGAAGGAAGCTGTTTTTGGATTGATGAAGAAAGATCCGGAAAGTTCGGGACTAATTACTTTTACTGATGCGCAGTTGTACTTCATCTTCGGATTTATAGCACTGTTTTGCATCATGCTTATTTTTTATTTTGCACCTACCATTATTGTTATCAACTTACTGTCGAGCCTGTTTTTTCTGTTTTCAATTTTGTTTAAACTTTATTTGGCACTCACCGGTTCTAAGTCAGAATTGAAAGATGTGGTATCAAAGGAAGAAATCAAAAATGTTAATGAAGCAACATTGCCGGTGTACACCATCTTACTTCCCGTGTACAAAGAGGATAAGCTGATTAGAAAGCTTATATGGAATTTACGAAGTTTGGATTATCCCAAAGGAAAGTTAGATGTAAAGTTGTTGATTGAAGAAGATGATGACAAAACCTTAAATGCAGTTCGTAACCTAGATTTCCCTGCCAACTTTGAGGTAATTGTTGTTCCGTTTCACATGCCTAAAACAAAACCCAAAGCTTGTAATTACGGATTGTTCTTTTCACGCGGCGAATTTTTAACTATTTATGATGCGGAAGATGTACCCGATAGCGACCAATTGAAAAAAGTGGTTTGTCAGTTTCGTAAGTTGCCAGATGAATTTGTAGTATTACAAGGTGCGCTGAACTATTTTAATAAAAACGAAAATTTCCTAACGCGCATGTTTACGTTGGAATATTCGTATTGGTTCGATTATATGTTATCAGGATTAGAAACATTGGATATTCCCATTCCATTAGGGGGAACATCCAACCATTTCAAGCTAGGGAAATTGATAGAACTAGGAGCTTGGGATCCGTTTAACGTAACAGAAGATGCCGACTTAGGCTTACGTGTTTACGATAAAGGCCTCAAGGTAGGGGTAGTGAATAGTACAACATTGGAAGAGGCAAACAACGAGTTTTTTAATTGGATTCGTCAACGTAGTCGTTGGATTAAAGGCTATATGCAAACTTATTTGGTGCATATGCGCAATCCCGCAAAACTTGTGCGTAAAGTAGGTTGGAAAGGTTTTTTTGGGTTCAACTTTTTTATTGGTGGAACCTCCTTTACTTTCTTATTATATCCAATACTATTAGCCTTCTTTGTATTATACCTTATTTTCCGTTTTTCTGCTGTTCGGCAAGTGTTTCCGGATTGGGTATTATATATTTCCATTTTTAATTTCATTGCGGGTAATGTATTAATGATTTATGTAAATATGCTAGCCGTGTTTAAAAGACGGTATTATGAGCTGATTTTATATTCTGCCTGTAATCCAATTTATTGGCTAATGCATTCAAGAGCGGCATACAAAGGTTTGTGGCAATTGATTACCAAGCCTTTTTATTGGGAAAAAACCAACCACGGTTTAAGTAAATTATCATCAACTAGCGCAGTAGTAACACCGGAATAAATGAAGAAAGTAGCAAAACTATTTTTAAATGGCTTTTTAGCATTAGGCTTGCTAGTGTACTATCTTTTTTTATCATGGATAGTACACCGAACATCGTACGAACATCCTGAAAGCTTGTTTTTTGCGGAAAAATTAAAAATATTGTTCGAGAATCCGGACAGTACATTGATTACGTTAGGTACTACCTTTCCAACATTGGTATTTTTTTCTACGGCTATTTTTATTCCATTTGGTTATTTGTTCGCACCAATTGTAGCATCAATAGCACTTACCACCTTACTTTTTTACATCATTTTAAACGATATAAAGTCCGATGGTCAAATGTCGCTCAACATCGCAGTGCCCATAATGTGCTTGTTGTTCGTATTTCATCCGGGTCTTATCTATACAGCAATTTCGGGTAGAGGGGTAGCAGCTATTTTGTTGTGTTTTTATCTACTCATGCGTAGTTTGTTTCAGTATTATAGAACACAAACTACCTTTTATTTATCTATGGCAAGTATTTACCTTACTTGTTTGGTATTTTGTAATTACCATTTCATTTGGCTATTGTTGGCATTTTTCCCGTTTATTGTATTGGTATCGTTGGAGGGTTTGAAAATTAACAAGGATCAACCACAGGCATTACAATATTTGGATTCTGTAAATAACACATCGCAACGAAGAAAATTGGTAAATAGAACCACTGCTATTTATGTAATTGTATTTTTATTGCCCTTGGGCGCATTGTATTTGTTCAGAACATTGAACCAAACGCACGCAGGTGATCCCACCTATTTTATGACTAGCCAATATGCTAATTGGCATGTTTTAGGCGATATTCCAATTGGAGAATTGCTGGCAAAGGGGGTAACAGAAAATGTTAGTGAGCAATCACAATTGGTATTTCAAGTGTATGCATTGTTGTTAAATCCTTTACTTATTGTAGCACTTTGGTACTTTAGGGGCAAATTATATGAGTTACTTACCTTACTCGCTCCTTTTTTATTAATGAGTATTGTATTAATCAATAATATTAATTACTTAACCGTAGAGTATTACTTATTATTTTTAATTCTAGGCTTGTTGGGATTGAGCCTGTATGCCAAAAATAGGTTTACCCCCAAAGTAACTTGGTTCATCATTTATATAGCTGCCTTTTTGAATGTTTTTGGAGGTATATTCTATTTTCATAGAAGCGTAGACCCATTTGAGCAGCATTTTTTTGCAAAACTGAAAGACTACAAAGCTTGGATAGCGCAGAAAAAAATAACTGAAGAAGCACAAGTAGCAGCATACATATCCTCAGTGGCAACCGTCAATAAAAAAATATTGATTGATGATGCGGCTGCTTTTGCAATTATTGCACATATGCGTAATACCAATGCGGCAGTACTACCCACCAATAAAAATTATATCACCATTGTAGAAAATCCTGAATTGGGCGTATCTTTTTTGTGTATTGCGAAGGATAACAATTCCATGAAAAACTTTTCGGTACTTAACTCTTACAATCTAGAGCAAATGTCGGTACGCAATTCGTTTACCACCTTGTTGATGTACCAAACAGAACATTGGGCTATATATCGCATTGTGTCTAATAAAGGCTAAATTAATACTCTTTGTACTATGTAGCGCGCCGTTGTAATACTATCAGCACGTTGCCTTGTACAAAAGCGTTCATCTAACAGCGCTCAAGCGTAGGAAGCGACTAACAGTTTGGTTGATATAGGTTAGCTGTTTTTTTAACCTGCCCAGCCTTCTCTATCAAGGCTACGATATTGAATAGCTTCTGCTAAGTGTTCAGGGCGTATGTTATTCGAATTGGCTAAGTCGGCAATGGTTCTGCTAACTTTCAAAATTCTGTCGTAAGCACGGGCACTTAAATTCAATTTTTCCATTGCTTTTTTGAGCAAGGTTTCGCCAATTTTATCAATCACGCAAATTTCCCTAAGTAGTTTACTTGTCATTTGTGCATTAGCATACAGCCCTTCGTAATTTTTGTAGCGTTCTGATTGAATGCTTCGGGCTTGAATGACGCGCTCCCTAATATTGGCAGATGTTTCGCCTTTTGTGTGGTTATTCGTTAGCTCGCTAAATGCAACGGGGGTTACTTCTACATGTAAATCTATTCTGTCTAGTAAGGGACCGCTGACCTTGTTTAAATATTTTTGTACAGCGCCGCCCGGGCAAGTGCAGCTTTTTTCCGGATGGTTGTAAAAGCCGCAAGGGCAGGGGTTCATACTTGCAATAAGCATGAAATTAGCCGGAAAGTCGATAGCCATTTTAGCACGACTGATAGTAACCCTTCTTTCTTCCATTGGTTGGCGCATGACCTCCAAAACAGTACGTTTAAATTCGGGTAATTCGTCTAAAAACAGAACACCATTGTGAGCTAGTGAAATTTCGCCGGGCTGTGGTACACCACCGCCGCCTACCAAAGCGGCATCGCTAACGGTATGGTGTGGGCTTCGGAAGGGGCGTTTGCTGATTAAAGACGCATTTTCGGGCAATTTGCCGGCCACACTATGTATTTTGGTGGTTTCCAAAGCTTCCTGTAAGCTTAGGGGAGGTAAAATAGTAGGTAAACGTTTGGCCAACATGGTTTTACCGGCACCGGGAGGGCCTATCAAAATAGCATTGTGTCCTCCGGCAGCGGCAATTTCAAGGGCTCTTTTGATGTTTTCTTGCCCTTTTACTTCACTGAAGTCAAAGTCAAATTCGTATTGGGTGTTAAAAAATTCTTCTCTTGTATTAACCGATACCGGTGCTAGGTGTGCCTCATTTTGAAAAAATTGAACCACTTCATCAATATGGTCAACGCCGTATACCAACAAATTGTTGACCATGCCGGCTTCCCTCGCATTTTTTTTAGGTACAATAAGCCCTTTGTAACCGTCTTTACGGGCTTGAATGGCGATGGGCAAAGCACCTTTCACTTCGTTTACAGTGCCATCTAGGCTCAATTCGCCCATAATTACATAGTCTTTCAAGCGTTCCGGCTGTTCTATTTGTCCGGTAGCTCCCAAAATACCAATTGCGATAGGTAAATCGAAAGCAGCCCCACGTTTGGTAATATCGGCGGGTGCCATATTCACTACCAATTTGGTGCGTGGCATATCGTAACCATTGGTTTTGATAGCACTTTCTATTCGTTGCAGGCTTTCTTTCACAGCAATATCTGGCAAACCAACGATGTAATATTTTAAATCGCCACCGCCCACATTGACTTCTATTGTAATGGCAATAGCCTCTACACCATATACTGCACTGCCAAACGTTTTTACCAGCATTATGAATTATAATTAAGCAATAAATGTAAAATAAACGGTATTGGATTCCAAATTAATTGCCAAAAAAGTAGATGATTGCCTATTATTTTGTTCAATAGTATCGAAAAGTGGTATTCGTATTGCTGAGTGAGGATGGTACTGTTGAATGGTGCCAACGCCCATGCAGCTCAATAGTAGTACTGGCCTCTGGCTCATCATCTTCAAAGGCTACCGTGTAGCCGCTTTGTGGGTAGTAGCATTATAGCGCATTGAGTAAATCAACAACACCTTCGCGCTGTAAAATAAGGTAACCTAAGCGGTCGTTGCTGATACCATTTTTGAGTTGGTAATGAAAGGTTAATTGGTTGTTGGTTACGCAGGTTTCAAAATACTTAAACTGTATGTTGGTATATTGTTGCAAATGTGCCCCAATTTCGTAGAGATGTGTAGACAAAATAAATATGGCAGTGGGCATTTTTCTCAATCCCTCTACTACGGCAGTACTACATTTCATTGCATCTTGTACATTGGTGCCCTTGAAAAGTTCGTCAATTAAAATCAACCATTTTTTGCCATCACTAATTTGCTGAATGGTGTTTTTCACCCGTTGCACTTCATTAAAAAAATAGCTTTCGCCTTTAATTAAATTGTCGGCTACATGAATATTGCTCAGAAGTCCATCAAAAAAACAAAGTTCCATTTGTTGGGCAGGTACGCCCATGCCAAGATGCGCTAAATAAACCGCAATACCCACTGCTTTGATGAACGTGCTTTTGCCGGCCATATTGGCTCCGGTTAAAAATAAAAAATTGCTTTGTAGCGAAAATTGCACCTCGTAGGCTGTAGGTTGGTGCAGTTGTAAGTGATACAATCCACTAATGTGCAAATAGGGCTCGGGGGTATTAAGGAAGTTGGGAAAACAAAATTGGTGTTGTTGACAAGTGGAAGCCAAACTAAGGTAGGCATCCAAAGTATGGTACAGATGTATGAGTAAAAGCATACTTTGTTTGAAATGATGCCGCAAAAAATAAGCTGCTTGTAACACTTGAACCGGCGTTAGTACTGCAGATTTGGGCAATGCTAGCATTGTTTGCACTTGCGGTATTTGCAAGCAATTTACTATTTGGTTGCGCCAAGCAACTATTTGGTTATTGTTGGCATTTTGCAATAAATGAGCAATGTCTTGCCAACCATGCAAAAACTGTAGGGTATGTTCTACGGTGTATTTTGTTAGTGAATAATCGGTTCGTTGTAGTAGTTGATAGGCGGTAGCTTGTAGGCTTCCTATGCGCGCAGGATAGGGCGATACTGGTGTTTCGTAAAATTTTTCCAAAACCAAAATGGTGCCATTGGTGATGGTGTTGGTGGGCCATTTGGGTAGTAGGGGTATTAGAAATTGCAGGGTTTGTTGCCGATTGATAATCTCGTCAAGGGTTGCCAGCGGACTTTGCAACAGTTGTTTGAGTACTTCGCGTCCACCATTGGTATGGGTATGGTTTAAAAAGTGAAAAACTGATTGTTCTTCGGCATTGTGCACAATGGCTAAGTCGTGTAAGGTGGTTTTATCTATTTGCATAAAATGGTAAAAACAAGCAAAAGTGTTTCTGAAAAAATATAAAACAAAGGTATAACCACCCTACAACCGAACCTATATAAACAGTAAGCCATGTATTAAGTATCGGTTTACGACCGGTTAAACGACAAACGTTGTCCTTTAACAGATTCATCAAACTGCCCATTTCCATAAACTAAGTGGCCATTAACAAAAGTATGTGTAATAGTGGCGGGCATTTGCATACCGTTGAGTGGGCTCCAACCGCATTTGTGTAAAATATTAGCGGGTTGAATAATTTGCGGTTGTTCCATATTTACCAATACCAAGTCGGCAAAATAGCCTTCGCGTATAAAGCCCCTTTCGCTAATTTGGAAGCAGGTAGCAACTGCATGACTCATTTTTTCGGCTACCTTTTCAATGGTAATTGCTCCTTGCTGCACGTAATGAAGCATGAGTTGTAAGCTATGCTGCACCAAAGGCAAACCCGCATGGGCATGTTCGTAGTCTTCTTGTTTTTCGGCCCAAGTATGTGGTGCATGATCGGTGGCAATAACGTCTATTCTGTCGTCGAGGAGAGCTTCCCAAAGTGCTGCTTTGTTGTGCGGAGCTTTAATGGCAGGATTGCATTTAATCTGATTGCCTAGAGTGGCATAATCGTTGCTTGTAAAGTGTAAATGGTGCACACACACTTCGCAGGTAATGCGTTTGTCGGAAAGAGGCAGCATATTGCCAAACAGTTGCAGTTCGCGAGCTGTGGTAATGTGCAAAATGTGCAAACGGGTATTGTATTTTTTGGCAAATTGTACTGCCTTAAACGACGATTCAAAACAAACTTCTTCATCGCGGATGATTGGGTGATCGGCGGCGGTTAAAGGTGTGCCGAGTTGTTTGCGTTTTTCAAAGTTGGCTTTAAACATACTTTCCTCTTCGCAGTGCGTAGCTATCAGCAATTCCGACCCAGCAAACAGTTTTTCCAAAATCAGGGGGCTTTCTACCAATAAATTACCGGTGGAGGAACCCATAAATATTTTAACGCCACAAATGTCGTTTTTGCGAGCATTGGTTTTCATCACTTCCTCGTAATTATCGTTCGAAGTACCCATGTAAAAAGAATAATTGGCTAACGAGGTTTGCTGACCTATGGCATATTTCTGTTCCAATAATTCGTGGGTAAATGCCGGTGGATTGGTATTAGGCATTTCCATGAAGCTAGTAGTACCACCTGCTACTGCCGCTTTGGCTTCAGTATAAATATTGGCTTTGTGGGTAAGGCCGGGTTCTCTAAAATGCACTTGGTCGTCTATTACGCCGGGTAGCAAATATTGCTTGCTGCCATCTATTTCTATCACACCCTCAATTAGTTCTATATGGGGGGCAATTTTTGCTATTCGGCCATTTTTTATCAATACATCACCATAGGTTTTGGTGCCTTCGTTTACTATGCACGTATCTTTTATCAAATAACTGTTCATGTTGCTTTATTTTTGGAAAATTAATGCGGCAATTTTATGAAATGTTTGTCTAATACACTCCTTTTTATTTTGTTTTGGGGAACAATTAACGGATATGCGCAAGCTGATTTTATTACCAATGGCAGTAGGCAATACGATATCATTGACCGACTACAAGTGCTTTTGGGCAACGACTCAGTACTTAATTTTTCCTCTGTTAGGCCCCTTGATAGACGAGTAATAACTGAACGGCTAGCACACCTACAAAGTGCCCTTGCAGCCAAGCACATTCGCTTAAGTAAAGCCGATCAATACAATTTGCAATTATTATTGCAGGATAATTTTGAGTGGACACCCAATGCACCTATTGATACTGCCCTACCCATAAAACAACTTTTTAGCCAACATGCACTTACCCATACAGCACAGTTTGGCATTGGTAAAAAGGATTTTTCATTATTCATCAATCCCGTTGGCGCTTATCAAACCGGTAGCGATAACCAATTAGCACAGCGCACCTTTTTAAATACCCGTGGTTTTTATTTGCGCGGCAAGCTTGGCAAAAACATTGGTTTTTATAGCTACTACCGTACGCAGCAGGAGCGCAATCCGCTATATGTGCAGCAGTATGTACAGCAATACAATGCGGTGCCCGGTGTGGGCTATTTTAAAAAAATGGCCGAAGGGGGGTACGATTATTTTGACGGAAGGGGCGGTATTACTGTGCGTGCAAGCAAAGGCATCGACCTAGCTTTTGTGTACGATAAAGTATTTATTGGCGATGGCTTCCGTAGTCTTATTTTGGCCGATGGCAGCCAAAGCTATTTGCACTTGAAACTCAATGCGCGCTTTTGGAAGTTTAATTACCACAACATCTTTGCCGAGCTGACTTCGGCATTTAAACCCACCCTTGAGGGCGACTTTTTGCGACCTAAAAAATACATGGCCTTCCATTATCTCGACTTTCAGTTAACCAAACGCATCAATATTGGGTTTTACGAAAACGTCATTTTTGGCCGCCAAAACGGTTTTGATTTTAACTACCTCAACCCCGTAATTTTTTACCAAACAGCACAGCAGCAATTGGGCAGTCCCGATAAGCTAACACTCGGCTTTAATGCCAAAGCCAATGTGGGCAAACGTACACAGCTCTACAGTCAGTTGGTAATCAACGAATTTTTGATCAACGAAATACTCCATTACCGAAATGGTTTTTGGAGCAACAAACAAGCATTGCAAGTGGGCGGTAAAATGGTCAACTTTTTGGGCGTGCCTAACTTAGATGTGCAAGGCGAAATAAACCTCATTCGTCCATTTGTATATAGCCATCGCGATTCGGTAGGTACTTTTTCGCATTACAATCAGCCACTTGCCCATCCGTTAGGGGCCAATTTGAAAGAGTTCATCGCTATTGTAAAGTACCAACCTATTCCAAGGCTACACTTGTTAGGCAAATTGATATACACACGGCAGGGCCTTGATAGTGCCAATCGCAATTTTGGTAGCAATATTTTTCGTTCCTACAACGACAATCAAGGTATTTTGTACGGCTACAAAACAGCGGGAGGCAAGCTAAGTACCATTTTAATTGCTTCGTTACAGGCCGCTTACGAAGTATTGCCCAACATTTTTTTAGATGCCAATGTGTTTTTGCGCAACCAGAAAATAGCCGGGCAAGTTCCTTTCAATAGCCAATTGGTGTCGTTAGGACTACGGGTAAATATGCAACGCCGCAATTTTGATTTTTAAAAAATAAAAAACAAATGAGGGGCTTTGATCGATAGACACACAAGCAGCAGTGGTTCCGGCTGTTTGGCTGTAGTCCTCGCCCAAATGCCCTTCGGTTATTGGGCTGTGGGCTACTTGCCACCATCCGGCAGCCCGTCAAAAGCACAGCTATGGGCAGCTTTAAGGAGGGCAGCTATTGGTCTTTGTCGTCTTGTGCAACTCGCCCTTGCGTAAATATTGTTGAAAACGAAACGAATAGAAGATATTTATTGTGCAAATAACCATTTCCCCAAAGTCTGAGAGAGTAGTCAATTGGGTCTTATTTACACTAAGCAAATGGAATTAAACGATGTGCCGAAAAAAGCATTTCAACGATAGTTGTTTAATCCTCAAAATGGATAGAAAACAGAATCATGCGCGAATAAATATCGTTAAAAGCGCTGCTGTATTTTAAGTTAGGGTCGCGGCTATGGATATTGGTAAGTCCGTAGCCAAATTTAATTTCGGGCGATATGGTTACAAAAGGCAAATAAAAGTTGCAGCCCAAGCCTATTTCTACACCAAAATCCCCCTTTTTCAATTTGATCAAATCTTCTGCATTGCGAGTACTAGAATTAGCCGATAAATCGTAGTCGTACTTGATGCCGGTAAGCAGGTAGGTTCTGAAATTGCCCAATCGGTCGCTATTCAGCTTTAATTGAATAGGAAAACTCACAATTGTCGCAGGTAGGGTTTTGGTTTGTTGTACTTCTTCATCGGCCGCTCTTTTGCCAAGTGTGTATTTAAAATAGCGAGCACCACCAATAATCAATTGTGGGTTGGTACGTATTTGTAGTCTGTTTGAAATGCGTGCGGTAGCCAATAATCCCAAGCCAATACCACCGCTAGCGCCGGGTTCGGCCGATAAAATGCTGTCGTTGGCAGCAAAATTGTTCGACCGTAAAGGATGCAAAACCAACGAGTTGTACCCCACCGTCATGCCAAAATAATAACGAAGGTTGTCGTGTTCCGGCTTGTTGATTTCCAACTGAGCAATTACCTGTTTGGAAAACAAACTTGTTGCCGCCAATAGGCAGGCAGCTATCCATTTTGGGCGTATCAACAAACTATTTTGTAGCACAAGAAAAGTGTTTAGAGTGGTAGTAACAATTGGTTTTGATAAACCTTTCTGCAAAATAATCATCCTTTTGTTGGAAGGAACATGCATGCATACTTTTTTAACAAAGTTATGTTGTGGCAGCCGCTTTGGTGCCACAGTAAATGCTGCAAATACCTAGGGTCATTTTTTTTTGATACACCTGCGTAAAGCCCGCTTGCTGCATGATGGCTATAAATGCACTGCCTTCCGGAAAAGCATTTACGCTGTCGTTCAAATATTCGTAAGCTTTTTTATCGCTTTTAAACAACTGCACCAATCCCGGAGCAATGAAGCGCATATAAATGCCATAGAACCATCGCGAAAAGGGTTGACTCGGTTTACTAAATTCTAGTACCACCAATTTGCCTCCCTGCTGTAATACACGGTGCATTTCTTGTAGACCCAAAAGTAAGTTTTGAAAATTGCGTACGCCAAAAGCTACTGTTACCGCATCGAATGATTGGTTAGGGAAATGGATGTTTTCGCTGTCGCCGGTAAATAATTGTATTTGTTGGGTAAGTCCTTTTTGTGCAATTTTTTTTCTACCAAAATCCAACATGCCCTCGCTAATATCAATGCCTACAATTTTTTTCGGATGCAGCATTTTGTGCGTCATCAAGGCTACATCGGCAGTACCCGTAGCAACATCCAACACATTTTTGGGTTGTAAGTGTTCTATTTGTGCAATGGCTTTTTTGCGCCAATAAATATCAATGCCCGCACTTAAAAAACGGTTTAGAAAATCGTATTTAAACGCAATGCTGTTAAACATTTGCGCAACTTGTTGTTTTTTCGATTGATTGCTTAGTTTGTCGGGAACTATGTGGTCGTGTGCAAATTGGGTCATAAAGCAAAGGTATTATAAATAGGTGTTTTTACCACTTGTAAACGGCTTTTCAAAAAGTAATGTAGTACCAATTGCTCAAAATTGTTTTCAATACATCAATGAAACGATGTGGAATTAATTTGAGGTGACTTATTTTGCTAGAGTTAACAGTTGCTAAGCATCTTTGTTTAAAAGTGCATACAAGCATGTGTTTTTACACAATAGCATCAATTAGCTATTTGTGCAAATGTTGCGGCGGTAGTTACTAGTCATTGCCGATGATACGTATTGTTATTATTTTAATGACATAGCTGCGGCACTTATTTATGGAATACGGGTGTCTTTTGTTCGTCAAAGTACAAGTTATCAAGCATTTCGGATTTTCAAAATTCATCAATAACGTCTCTTTACCTTTATCGTTCCTAAATAGAACGTACCTTATTTCTCCCTTTATTTTGGGCATATATTCCTGATAAAACATTAGTTATTTGTTTAAATGTGATACACAGGTGTTGCGCATATATTGATTACAATTTGTAGAATTGTAGTTATTGGGTTATGTTTGCCTAAACGTTTGTGCTTTATTTATTAAATGCCTTCTTTTATGAAAACGACTTTTAGATTGCTGATGCCATTCCTCTTAATGATGAGTAGTTTTGTTTTATGTGCACAGACGCCAAAAAGGCTGATTTGCAATAATAATTTGTCAGTTGATAGGGTCGATGAGTTAGTGGTGGTACAAAAGAAAATTATCGAAACTAAGCTCGGAACGATAGCAAATAATGAAAAAGTAGTATTTGCAAAGGCAGATGGTACACCTATTGTATTACAATACGACGATACAGATGCCGATGGTGTATGGGACGAGGTTGCTTTTTTATATTCATTTAAAGCAAAAGAAAAGTTGGTATTGTATATTTCTAAATCATTTCAAGCGGCTGTAACTAAAGCAGTAGTTAGAGCCCATGTACGTTTAAGAAAGAAGAATAACGAGAGTAGTTTTGGTTCGCAAATTATAAGTGAAACCATGCCCGTGGGCAATAAGCCTACTGATTTTTCCAAGCAGCCGTTACCCTTGTATTTAACTGAGGGGCCAACTTGGGAAAATGATAAAGTAGCATTTAGGTTGTACTTTGATACCAGGAATGGCAAAGATATTTTTGGTAAACGAACTTCCATAATGTTAATGGATACTGTAGGTACAAATCCTCAAAACAACTATCACCAGTTAGCCGATTGGGGAATGGATGTGTTGCATGTGGGCAAGTCGTTGGGCGCGGGTGCATTGGCATTGCAGTTTCCCCACAAGGGAAAAGATACGTTGATGCGGTTAGGAGGAAATGAAGTAAAAGAAGTTAAGTACCGGCAAATAGCAGATGGCCCAATCAGGGGTATTCTGCATTTGTATTATAAATGGCTGATTGACGGTAAGGAAGTTCTTGTAAAAGAAGCCATAAGTATTTGGGGAGGGCAATTTTTTTACGAAAGTCAAGTTACCCTCACCAATGCACCACCACAAGCCCAATTAATAACTGGTATTGCCGATTTCAACAACAACGAGGCTGGGCAATTGGTAGGTAATGGCGTTTCAACCCTATATACTCACGGAAATCAATCAGAAAATAAAGATGCTTTGGGCTTGGCTATTATGGGGTTGCAACACCAATTTTTAAAATTCGGGAAAACTCCAACTGCAGAGTCGGATATATTAAATACATATACCTATGCACAAAAATTAGAGGGAGTACCATTGGTTCGTCGTTTTTATGCAGCTTGGGTGTATACCAATTCCGCTTTTGCAAATAAAAAGCAATTTGTACACCAACTGGGGCAAGAGGCCCTAAAAATGAAAACCCCTGTAAAGGTGTACTGATATTGTAATGGTTAGTAAAGTTTAGTGACTCATAATCGACAGTTGCTAGTACTATAGCGTTCTGTTTTATTCAATAATATTGAGTGTATTTAGTTGGGCCAACTTGCCTTGTTTACTTTAGATTTTCAAACTCCAACATTGCTTTTATTTACAATTAAACCATAGAAAATGTCTCTATCTCTTTTCGATTTAAAAGGCAAGAATGCCTTAATTACCGGTGCCACGCACGGTTTAGGAATGTCCATGGCTTGCGGCTTAGCCAATGCAGGAGCCCAAATTGTTATCAATGATATTTCAAAAGAAAAATTGGACAATGCCATAGCAGAGTACAAAACCCTAGGTATTGATGCCAAAGGTTATGTATTTGATGTAACCGACGAAGCTGCAGTTCAAGCAAATGTTGCGTTGATTGAACAAGAAGTGGGTGCAATTGATATTTTGGTAAACAATGCCGGTATCATTAAGCGTATTCCTGTGTTGGAAATGGAAGTGGCCGATTGGGAATTGGTGTTGAAAATTGACTTAACTGGTCCTTTTATTATGTCTAAACATGTTGGTAAACACATGGTAAATCGCAAAAGCGGTAAAATTATCAATATTTGCTCTATGATGAGCGAAGTAGGTAGGGAAACTGTAAGCGCATATGCCGCAGCTAAAGGTGGTTTGAAAATGTTGACCAAAAACTTAGCTACTGAGTGGGCAAAATTCAACATTCAAGTAAACGGAATAGGTCCGGGTTATTTTGCAACTAGCCAAACGGCACCTATACGTGTTGATGGTCATCCTTTCAACGATTTTATTTTAAGTCGTACACCTGCTAATCGTTGGGGTAATCCTGAAGATTTGCAAGGAGCGGTTATTTTCCTTTCATCTAAAGCTTCCGATTTTGTAAGCGGTCATGTACTGTATGTAGACGGAGGTATCTTAGCTACATTAGGTAAAGCTGCAAACGAATAACCGAAATGGTGGCAGATTAGCCAACAATATTCATTTCAGACACCATTACGGAATGGTTAATCGGTTGCATTGCTCAATATTATTGAGTAAAAAACCAATTAGACGTAATGGTGTCTTACTTTAGTTTTGTTAAAACGATTGTTGCCTATTGCCGAATGCTAGTTGTTAGTGTTTGTTACACATTGAACTAGCATTCCATAAAACCCATCCAAAACCACCATGTCTGTTCTTCAAAAATTTAGTTTGGCAGGAAAGTTGGCGCTTGTTACCGGTTGTAACAAAGGTATAGGAAAGGCAATGGCATTGGGTTTGGCCGAAGCCGGAGCCGATATTATTGGCGTTTCCTCTTCTTTACCTGCTTCAGGTAGCGAAGTGGCATTGGAAGTGGAGGCATTGGGTAGACAATTTTATGCCTATCAGTGCAATATGTCTAATAGACAAGCATTGCTATCCTTTATACAAAATGTTACACAACAGTTTACACAAATAGATATTTTGGTGAATAATGCGGGGGCCATACAAAGGTCACCGGCAGCTATACACACCGATGAAATGTGGGATTCCGTGCTTGCTATCAATTTAGACGCTCCTTTTATTTTGGCTCGAGAAATTGGTAAACAAATGATTGCGAACGGATCGGGGAACATCATTTTCACCTGTTCATTGCTGAGCTTTCAAGGAGGGGTTAATGTGCCGGGTTATGCAGCTAGTAAAGGCGCATTGAGTAGCATTATCAAGGCTTTATCCAATGAATGGGCAAGCAAAGGTATCAATGTAAATGGTATTGCCCCAGGCTATATAGCTACCGATAATACCGATGCTTTGCGTAACGATGCGGAACGAAGCCAAGCTATTTTAGCACGAATACCGGCAGGAAGATGGGGCGAAGCCGAAGATTTTAAAGCACCGGTGGTGTTTTTGGCATCCGATGCTGCTAAGTATGTTCACGGAACCATTTTGGTGGTAGATGGCGGGTGGATGGGACGATAAACAATCATTAATCATTCAATCAATTGCTTACAGCATAGCTAATAAAAAATACATGTATGGAAATAAGATTTGCAAGTAGTCCAACCGAAGTGGCTACCATGAATACAGAAACATTGCGCAAGAATTTTTTGTGCGATGCCATTTTTGAAAATGACAACATAACGTATGTTTATTCACATTACGACAGGGTAATTACTGGAGGAGTAAAGCCAATTACTAAAGTCGTTTCCTTAATCAACAACGAAGAATTAAAAGCCGATTACTTTTTAGAAAGAAGAGAGTTAGGCGTTATTAACGTTGGTGGCACCGGCACAATTACGGCGGATGGGGTAACATACACGCTCGATAAATTAAGTTGTCTTTACGTAGGCAAAGGCGTAAAAGAGGTGTTTTTTCAATCAAACGACGCTCAAAATCCTGCACTTTTTTTCCTGCTTTCTACCCCTGCACATCATGCATACCCTACTACTTTAATGACTAAAGAAGAGGCGTCGCCCGTAGCATTAGGCAGTGTAGAAACATCGAACGAAAGAACGATTTACAAGTATATCCATTTAGATGGCATTAAAAGCTGTCAATTGGTAATGGGGCTTACTGCTCTTAAGCCGGGCAGTGTTTGGAATTCGGTACCGCCACATACCCACACACGCCGCATGGAAGTGTATTTTTATTTTGATGTTCCCGATCAGCAACGCGTATTCCATTTTATGGGTCAACCTCAGGAAACCCGTCACTTAGTAATGGCCAATCATCAGGCAGTTATTTCGGCACCTTGGTCGGTACATTTTGGAAGCGGTACCTCTAATTATTCTTTTGTTTGGGGTATGGCCGGTGAAAACCAATTGTTTAGCGATATGGATCCGGCGCCAATTGCCACTTTGTTATAAGCTCATTTTTTTATTTTTTCATATTTTTTATTGTTAAAAATCAACTCAAAATGTCAAAGAAAGTAGTAACCTTGGGAGAAATCATGCTACGTTTATCTACTCCCGATTTTAAAAGATTTGTACAAGCCGATACCTTCGATATTACTTACGGTGGTGGCGAAGCCAACGTGTCGGCTGCATTGTGCAATTATGGTTTGAATGGCACTTTTGTAACCAAAGTACCTAACAATCCAATCGGACAAGCTGCTATCAATCATTTACGTCGTTACGGTGTAGATACCCAATTTGTTGCACGTGGTGGCGATCGTTTGGGAATTTACTTTTTAGAAACAGGTGCTTCTATGCGTGCCTCTCAGGTAGTATATGACCGTGCCGGTGCTTCTATTGCCGATGTAGATGCCAGCGAATTTGATTGGGATAAAATATTTGATGGTGCAGAGTGGTTTCACACAACCGGTATTACACCCGCTTTGAGCGATAAAGCCGCTGCGTTAACCCTTGCTGCGTTGAAAGCAGCCAAAGCCAAAGGCATTACTACTAGTATTGACTTGAACTTCCGTAAAAAATTATGGACGAAAGAAAAAGCGCGCGAAGTAATGACCGAACTGTGTCAATATGTAGATGTGTGTATTGGTAATGAAGAAGATGCCGATTTGTGTTTGGGCTTTAAGGCAGCTAATACCGATGTTACCAAAGGTGAGTTGAACTTGGATGGCTTCAAAGACATTTTTGGACAAATGAAAGCCAAATTTGGTTTTAAATTTATTGCTTCCTCTTTGCGCGAAAGCTACAGTGCTTCAGATAACGGATGGAGTGCTTTGGTATACGATGGCACCGATTTTTACCACACCAAAGAATACAAAGTTCGTATTGTTGACCGCGTAGGTAGTGGCGATAGCTTTGCAAGTGGTTTAATTTTTGGGTTGGTTACCGGTATGAGTATGAAAGATGCAGCCGAATTTGGTGTTGCAGCAAGTGCTTTGAAACACACAATTCCAGGCGATTTGAACCATGCTACCCTTAGCGAAGTAAAAGACTTAGTAAAAGGTGATGGTAGCGGACGTGTACAACGTTAATCTCGGTTTCGCTTGTCACTTTGTAGAGCTATCTAGTAGCAACAACTTGGCAAAAAACTGATAATAAAATAACAGATACTTTTCGGTGCTGTAGCTTTTGCAACAGCAAAGTAGTTGCAGCACCGAATTTGTTGTAAAAGTAGGTTGAAGCCTACGAAGGTTTAGCGTTAGGGATTGCAGCGGATACCCCACAGCCAACATCCCGAAGGGTGGAAGGCGAGGAGTAGCAGCGAAAAGCCCGACCCGAAGGGAAACGCCCCCCCCCACATAAATTCCTTAACAAGGACAATCAATAACGTTTTGTTGGTTATCCGCAAAAAAATGAAACATGATTGTAGATACATTAGCAAATGCACATAAGTATGTGTCTTTGCATCCATTGTTTGCGCAAGCATTTGCCTACATAGCCGAAACGGATTTGTTGGGTATTGAATTGGGAAAATACGATATAGCAGATGGTTTAAAAGCCATTTTTTCGAGTAAAAAAGGAATGACTGCGGAAGAGTCGATTGCCAAATTTGAATGTCACGATAAGTTTATTGATATTCAACTTTGTGTAAAAGGGAACGAAACAATTGCTTGGAAGCCTAGAGAAAAATGTGTGGTGCCCAAGGGCGACTACAATACTGAAAAGGATGTACGCTTTTTTAGCGATGCACCCGATACCTACTTTGGACTTACGGACGGTCAGTTTGCTATTTTTTATCCTGAAGATGTGCATGCACCAATGATTGCCGATGACGAAGTGCGAAAATTAGTGATAAAAGTGAAAATTTAATACTCAATATAAAAACAAATATCATGTCCAGAATACAACAAGTAACCGACGCTATTGTACAACAGAAAATGTTGCCCTTGTATTTTAATGCCGATGAAACGGTAACCATTGAAGTGCTAAAAGCGGTATACAAAGCAGGAGTAAAAGCCATTGAATACACTAGCCGAGGCGATGCAGCATTCAATAACTTTAAAAAAATGATAGCAATACGCGATGCAGAAATGTCCGGATTGCTTTTGGGTATTGGTACTATTAAAAACAGGGCTCAGGCAGAGTCGTATGTAGCTATCGGAGCCGATTTTATAATCAGCCCCGGTTTTGTATTGGAAATTGCAGAGTATACACAAGCCAACGATATTTTTTATGGTCCAGGTTGTATGACGCCTTCTGAAATTATTGCCGCAGAAAATGCGGGAATTAAATTTATTAAATTATTTCCCGGCAATATGTTAGGCCCTGAGTACATGAGCACTATTAAAGATGTATTCCCGAAATTGTTGTTTATGCCAACCGGCGGGGTAGATACTACTCAAGAAAATTTAGCCGCATGGTTTAAGTCGGGCGTATGTGCTGTGGGTATGGGTAGTAAATTAATCAGTAAAAAATTGATGGAGCAAAAAGATTATGCTGCCATAGAAAGCCTAACCAAAGAGGTTTTTGCCTTAATTAATTCTATAAAATAATTATTATGAATAAGGCTACCATAGGCAAATACAGGTGGACCATTTGTTGTTTGCTTTTTTTTGCAACTACTGTAAATTATTTGGATAGGCAAGTGCTGAGTTTGTTGAAGCCCACACTCGAAGAAAAATTCAAATGGACGAACAGCGATTATGCCAACATAGCGGCTGTTTTTCAGTTTAGTTATGCCTTGTCGATGTTGTTTGCAGGCCGTATAATTGATAAGTTAGGGACTAAATTAGGTTATGTGATGGCCATTGTAGTATGGTCAATAGGTGCTATTATTCATGCATTGGCGATACCAATAGGCGAGGGAGTGGCTGTTTTTTTAGGTTGGTTTGGTATTGTAAGTGTGCCTATTTCCATAGCAGGTTTTATGTTTTCCAGAGCTGTTTTGGGATTTGGAGAATCAGGGAATTTTCCGGCAGCCATTAAAGCAATTGCTGAGTATTTTCCAAAAAAAGAAAGGGCCTTGGCAACGGGTATTTTTAATTCCGGTGCCAATGTAGGAGCTATTTTAGCTCCACTAACAGTGCCATGGATAGCCCTTCATTGGGGATGGGAAGCTGCATTTATCATTATAGGTGGAGTAGGTTTTTTGTGGTTGTTGTTTTGGTTAGTATTGTATGATAAACCAGAGAAACAAACGCGCCTATCGGCCGAAGAGTTGGCCTATATAAACAGTGATTTAGTCACCGAGGTAGTAGAACAAAAAGCGGATGCTGCATCTAAAGCAAGTTGGATACAGTTGTTAGGCTACAAACAAACTTGGGCATTTACTTTTGGTAAATTTATGACCGATGGTGTATGGTGGTTCTTTTTGTTTTGGTTGCCTGCCTATCTAAAAGATCAGCACCACATTAGTAGCACCGGAATGATGCTGCCATTGGTAGTGTTGTATAGCATGACTATGTTTGGTAGTATTGGGGGTGGATGGTTTCCTACCTATTTTATACAAAAAGGCTACCAACCTTACGATGGCAGGATGAAGGCAATGTTGATTATCGCCTTGATACCTTTGGTGGTTTTGGCGGCACAACCGCTAGGATATATTAGCTATTGGGTACCAGTAATATTAATTGGTATTGGTGCATCAGCACATCAGGCTTGGAGTGCCAATATTTTTACTACAGTATCGGATATGTTTCCCAAAACATCGGTAGGTACGGTTGTGGGCATTGGCGGCATGGCAGGAGGAATGGGCGGAGTGGTAGTGTCAAAAGTTGGCGGTGCTTTATTTGATCATTATAAGGCACTCGGTCATATTGAAACCGGATATACCATCATGTTTGCATTTTGTGCATTGGCCTATTTAATTGCATGGGGTGTTATGAAAACGTTGGTGCCGCGGTTTTCGCCAATTACTGACTTATAATTCTAATACTAACTAAAAAGATCTAAATATTGTTTACGAATTGTAGCAATATTTAGATTTTTTTTTGCAATAGACCTTTACTGATTATTTTGTTGTTAGAATAATCACATTTTTTGTGTTTATTTGTGCTTAATTGAATGAAATTTGCTTAATAGTAAATAGCAACAGTTGTTTGCCACCAAAACTAACAAAAACAGTGCTTTTTTTAGTTATGCATTTGTACACTTAGTGAGTAGCTTTTTTTTAAAAATAATAGGAAAGAGTTATATTGGTAAGTTGTTTTCATAACAAATGAAAGGTATCGTTGTAAGTGGTATATAATCAAGGTGTTATTGTTAAGAAAGGAATTCAGAAATATTTAACTTTTAAAAACGTTTGAAACATGGTTCTTTCTTTGCGTTCTGTTATTTGTACATCCATTGCATTCCTTATTTTGGTACTTCAAGGCACTGAAGCCACTGCTCAGAAAGTGAAAGTTCATTTAGGTGGAGGGGCGAATTGGTATAGTGGAGATTTACAAAATGATATTCCACCCATAAAAGAAATCCATCCATCAGCTTCTATAGGGGTTAGTTATGATGTAACAAGTAGAGCAAGACTAAAATTAGAAACGATGTTTGGTGGGGTAAGTGGTAGTGATGCAAATTCGTCAAACGCTGCTGTTAGATATAGGAATTTGAACTTTTCGTCTAAATTGTCCGAGGTTGCTCTATTGTATCAATATGACTTAATTTCACCTGCAAAGTCAGCAATTGTTCCTTACGTTTTTGCGGGAGTTTCTGTTTATAATTTTCTGCCAACTACTCGCGATAGCATTGGCAGGTTAGTTTACCTGCAAAGTATTGGAACTGAAGGGCAATATTTATCAGGCAACATTGCGGGTAAAGGGGAAAAATATTCATTAACGCAATTCAATGTTCAAGGGGGAATAGGTGTACGTGCGCAAATTACAGAGTTCATGGCTTTAGGTTTGGAATATTCAGTTCGTAATCTATTTACTGATTATTTAGATGATGTTTCATCCAAGTCATACATATCACAACAAACATTCGCTAGTCAAAATCAAGCTGCTGCTTATCAATTTGCCTACCGAGGGTTAGGTGTTTTTAATCAAAGTTTACAAAGAGGAAATCCAAACGCTAATGATCGATTTCATACGTTACAATTAAAATTGACTATCGGATTTCCTAAAGAGGAAGGATACCATTCAGAAAGAAATGTTAAAATTAGAAAACAGCTGAGATGTCCGTAAAAAAAAGGTATCTAAGTCTGTTAGATATATTTATTTGTTTGAAAATTTTTTGGGAATTATGAATCTGATGAAATTGGCATTTAACCAAATTACCAACAATTTATTAAAGAGCTCTAGCTCTTTATTTTTGTTTTTATTAGTGTCGTTCAGTAGTACGCGTATTGCTGCACAAACCAACCTCATTTCAAATAGTGGTTTTGAAAATGGGTTTGTTGGGTTTACTAATGATAGTTATGCACCTATGACCCAGCCTAGCTTGGCAGGTCAAATAGTCGTAGACGCAAATCCTTCAATTTACAATACGGCTTGGACCGCTTGTAAAGACAAGAATGGTAATGGAAATATGCTGATTGTGGATGCCGCTAAAAACAAATCAGCCAAGTTTTTAATCATCAACGATATTAATGTAGTACAAGGAAATACCTATTTATTTAGTTTTTGGGTTCAATCAATTTCCACAACGAATAATAGTTTTGAAAAACCTAAACTGAAAGTACTTATTGGAGATGGCAACAGCATTAATGATGTAGTTTACAATACAGATACCTCAGCATTCCCTACACAGCTCTGCGAGTGGAAAAAAATGAGTTTTAAATGGAAAGCTACAGGTAGCAAAGCTTACATTCAACTTTCAAATACTACAGAGTTGAGTGAAGGCAATGACTTTGCAATTGATGATTTATATTTTGTGGAAATGCCATTGTCATTGACATACTCATATCGTTTGAATAGTGCCATCAATTCAAATGATGCGTTTACTGCTTTGTATGCCACGGGAGGTACACCTCCCTATTTATACAGGATTGATAGAGAAAGCTATCAAGATAAACCATATTTTGCAAATTTAGAGCCGGGTAAAACGTATGTAATTACGGTTAAAGATAATGTAGGAAATGAAGTAGTTGATAGTTTTAAAACACTTGAAGTGCTAAAGGCATCATTTGTGAATGCAGGAACTACTTCTAAGGATACTGTACTTTCGGGCTCATCTATTTCCTTGCTTGCAAATGGTGTCACTAATTTTGGTTGGAATTCTGTTCCTGTTGACAATACCTTGGTTCCCACGGCAGCATCTCAAGCTGTTAAACCAAAAGTTAATACACAATATACTATTACAGCAACACAAAAAGTGTCTAGTAACTTGTTGAATAATCCTGATTTTGAAAATGGCAATATCGGTTTTGGATCCGACTACTTCCATTTTGATGTAAATAGCTCCAATGCTCATCAAGTATATGGCCTAGTAGCTAGTGCCGATGCGTTTGAGTCCGTTTTTAGTAAAGATATCAAGCCAATGAGTGGCTCAAGAATGATGGCAGTTGATGGGGCTGCTACAAGTGGTTTGGCTTTTTGGCGCCAGACACTCCCGGTTGTGAAGGGCTCCGTATATCAATTCAATTACAGCCATCTGTCTATGGCGGATATATCGCCTGCTCAGTTTAGTATTAAAATTAACGGAACTGAAATAGCTACCAAAACACTTTCTTCTAGTGCTGGTTTGTGGAATAACGAAACGCTTACTTGGACGGCTGATACCGATATGGCAACGTTAGAATTGGTGAATACCAATACAGAGAAAATTGGTAATGATTTTGCAATTGATAATTTGTTTTTTGGCTTAGCTAATACAAATGACTCAATCACAATTTCGCAGTCAATTGTATTAAGTGTATCTGTAAAACCCTCCGTAATAGCATCAAATCCTGTGTGTGCTGAAGCTAAAGGGGCTATCCAATTTGTATCACCAGTTGCTAAGGGATACCAATACGAGGTTACTTTTCCAGATAACTCAACCAAATTATTTGATACTTCCATTATTACAGGTTTGGGTATTGGTACTTATAAAGTAAAAATAAAAGATGCTCTTGGTTTAGACCTAACATTAGACACTACTCTTGTAATAGATTTTAATGCAGCACAAAATAGACCCGTTGTAGAAGTTGTTCAGCCAGGTTGCGAAGTAAGAACAGCAAGCGTATACATAAAATCTCCACGAGGAGCTAATATTTCATATTTGATGTTGAATACTTGTGACGCCCGTCCCGCACAATTATCCGATACTTTTGCAGGCTTAAAACCCTGTGACAGTACATATAAGTTTTATGCTATTGATGCATCTGTTAAAGATTGCCGATCTAGTTTTACAAGTGTTAAAGTTGCTGATCCTCCATTTCGTCCAAGAACAACAGGGGTATCTTCACCATCTCCAAATTGTAATGATGCAGTGGCTTCAATCCAATTTAGTGGATTGAATAGTGACTACTCTATATCTATTGATGGTGGTGTAACATATATAAATTATGCTGCCAAAAACCTATTCAAAGGTTTTGAAAGTATGGTTAATGGAACTATTATGGCTGACTCAGCATATCCGGTTGCTGTTCGGTACAATCCAACCGGTTGTATTTTATACAATCCTAGTTTTAGAACAGGTACTGTTAAAGAATTTGCAACTATACCATTGCGAATAATGGCT